>FMJZ01046612.1_pt1 | contig 35193 bp, 32 predicted proteins | sample 1987881 | NCBI WGS metagenome assembly FMJZ01 (sample SAMEA4378227, study PRJEB15110) | soil metagenome | biome: soil; feature: Field; material: Soil | place: India | collected 2015-03-11 | depth 0 m
TAAATGTGTAAAAAGCGGACATTTCTATTTGTGGTTGACAAGGTCGTCTTAAAAGGTTGACTTTTGAGTTTTTATTAAGTTACAATCACTACCTATGAAAAATATAATGACCTTTTTGTTAATAAAATTTTTTTTGATGATGACTCTTTCGTCAGCATTGGCTGTTAATAATGAAGAGCTGTCTAAGGAACTGAGAGAAAGCTATCTTGGCAGATCTGAGGACATTATATATTACGATAGGTTAGTTAGCATTGACCGTTCAGCTTATAGTACAATATACTCAGAGCAAGAAGAAAAAAGCAAGGATGATATAGATTTTATTGTTGAATCTATATTTTGGGGAGTTAATAGCAATCCTAAGGTCAATCATTTTATTAAATACTACAAGGAAAGGGCTAAGGAGAGATTTGGTATATGGTTGACTCGTGCAGGAAGATACCTTCCGATAATTACAAAGATTTTCGAAGAGAATGGTTTAACTAATGAGTTAGTGTTTCTCCCTCTTATAGAAAGTGGTTTTTCGCCCTACGCAACATCAAGGGCACAGGCTGTAGGTATATGGCAGTTTATGAAAGGTACCGCTAAAAAATACGGGTTGAGGGTTGATAAGTTTGTTGACGAAAGAAGGGATCCGGAAAAATCAACAATAGCAGCCGCCAATTATTTGAAGGATCTTTACGAGATGTTTGGTTCTTGGGATTTTGCCCTTGCAGCTTATAATGCAGGAGAAGGCAAGATTGGTAGAATAAAGAGAGCAACTGGTTATAAGAGCTTTTGGGATGTTATATCTCATAAAAAGATTAAAAGGGAGACAAGGGAGTATGTCCCAAGATTTGTTGCAGCAACTATAATTGCTAAAAATCCTGAGGACTTTGGCTTTGAGAGTATCCAAACAGATCCTATTCTCGAGGAGACAGAAAAGGTTTTATTACCTCCTAAAACTACCCTAAGGTCTGTAGCGGAGGCTATAGATGTAGAGGAACAATTTTTAAAGGAGCTTAATCCAGCTATAAAAAATGGTTTCTTGCCGCCTGACACCCCTTATGAAGTTAGAATACCAAAGGAAAAAAAGGATTTGCTTATAGCTAAAATTGATGAGCTTGAAAAGGCTGATTCCAAACAGATAAAAAAGGCCTATCTTAAAAAAGAACCTAAAAAGAAAGTACTTACAAAAAAATCAAGGAAGCCGTTCAAAAAGATAGCAGATGTATAGAGAAAACATCTCAGTCAAGGAAGCAAAAGATGTAATCGTTAGCGAGACAAGAGAGACTGAGACAGAAGAGGTTTTATCTATTCATTCTTTAGGCAGGCATTTAGGGCAGGATATAGTATCACCCTTTTCTATCCCTCATTTTGATAATTCTGCTATGGATGGCTTTGCTGTTAAGTCTTCTGTTATTTCTAATGCTTCTTATGATAATCCTATAAAAGTTAAGATTGTAGAGGAGATCTGGGCAGGAAAGATACCTCTCAATAAGATTAAAGAGGATTGTTGTGCCAAGATATACACCGGTGCCATGATACCAGAAGGGGCTGATGCTGTTGTTAGGAAGGAAGATGTTCAGGTAGAAGGTGACTTAGCGATATTTAAGAAGCCTGTTGAAGAGGGATGTGATATACGGAGAAAAGGAGAAGAGATTAAAGAAGGAGATGTAGTCATTAAAAGGGGTCATAAGATTACATCGGCAACTATAGGATTACTTGCCTCACTAATGGTAAAAAGTATAAGGGTCTTTAAAAAACCTAAGATATTAATAATAGCAACGGGTTCAGAGCTTATTGAGATAGATGACACATACTCTTTTGGAAAGATTGTTAATAGCAACTCCTGGTCTCTTATATCTATGTCAGAATATTATGGTGCAGAGCCCTTCTATGGAGGTATTGTTGATGATAATAGAGAGTCTTTAATTAGATGCTTTGAGAAAATAGAAGATGTAGATATAGTGATTACTACTGGTGGTGTCTCCGTAGGTGATTATGATCTTGTTAAAGATGTCTTTGGCTCTTTAGGAGTAAAATGGCTTTTTTGGAAAGTTAGAATGAGACCAGGTCATCCTGTAGCCTTTGGTAAATATAAGGACAGGCTTTTTTTTGCCTTACCAGGTAATCCAGTATCTTCAATGGTTACCTATGATCAGTTTGTTTTACCGGCTATAAAAAAGATGTTAGGGATAGGAGATTATAATAGAATAAGATTTTATGCTACAGTAACGGAAGACATTAAAAGAAAGGCCGATAGGACACATTTCTTAAGAGGTAGGGTATATTCAAGAGATGGTGAAATCTATGTAGATGTGTTTCACAATCAATCTTCTTCTGCAATAAGTTCTATGATCTACTCAAACTGTTATGTTATACTTGAAGAGGGTAATACAAGAATAAAGAGAGGTGAAAGGGCTCTTGTAGAGCTATTTGAAAGTTGATAGAAAAAGCTTATTTCATTAGAAACTTAGCAGATCTTAAAGCAGTTACATCAGTAGATAGAGTTTATGTAGGCTCTGATCATTGTATAAAGGCGTTTCCTGGTAAATTCAATTTTTTAATCAATAAACTAAAGTTATCTTTTAAAATTACCCTTCTTATCCCGCCGATTTTAGAAAGTGAGTTGTCACTATTAGAAAAGTATCTAAAAATGTTCATAAATATTGCCGATAAAGATGATGAGATTATCCTTAACGATTTAGGTGCTTTAAAAGTTGTTGTATCTATAGAAGACAGAAAATTTAAGGTAGGTTTAGGTAGATACTTTTCCTATCAGAAGAGGGGGGTTCAAAATCTTTATGGTATGGTGGAGCATAAAGATTTAAGAGATATTCCCATACTAGAGAAAGAAACAGTTGTATTTTTAAAGAATATAGGCGTAGAGAGGGTAGAGATTGATGCTACTTACTATGGCCTTAATGTACCTGAAGATGTAGATATTAAGATAAGCCTTTATGAAAATAACTTACTAACGAGTTATACTATAAACTGTCCTAATACTTTCAATGGAAGATATTGGGGTAGAAGATGCAAAAGGGAATGTCTTAGTGCCTATGCCTCTATGAGTTCAGAGGAGACAATATCTCCAATTTTTTTGTTGGGGAAGGCTTATTATCAAAATACAGAACCTTCAAAATCAGAAAAGGTTGATAGGATTGTAAGGTTTCAGTGGAAGATACCTTCTTAACTCAGATTACACAAACTCTTAACTCTATTAACGATAGAAAGATTAGGGCCTTTCTTTTATCAGAGAAACTCTTAACCTTTGAAATGGAAGATATTAAAGAATTTTTGGAACTTTCTATAGAAGGGATGTTTCTTAATAGATTGGAGTGCCTAAGTATCGTCTTTTCTTTTGTTGATATCCTTGAAAGGGTACATGAGATTGAGATAAATAAAGCCTTTTATGAAAAAATTTTTAGGCTAAATAGCGATAATAAGATATTAAATTTGCTAATTGATCCACCTCTTCCTCATAAGTTTTTAAAAAAAGGTGAGGTTCATACAACGGATATTATGATGGATTATTTACCTTTAGGGGTTAAGAGAAGTTATGCTAAAAAGCTTGATAGGATTTTGATAAGAAGGATGCTTCAAGAAAAGGACCCCCACGTAGTTAAATATCTCTTATCAAATCCACTAATCACTGAAAAAGATGTGCTTAAAATTGCCTCCACTCGCCCCACAAACGATGCAGTAATTAGAATTGTCTATACCTTTGATAAATGGATAAATCTATACTCAATAAAAGAAGCCATAGTTAAAAATCCCTATTCACCTTTTAGACTCTCCTTGTTTATGCTTTTTTTCATGCAACAAAGGGAGTTAAGGACAATACATACTGAGAACACACTCCATCCTATCATCAGGGAGATTGCAAAGGAGATTCTCGAAAGAAGAAAAGACCTGTCCTATTAGAGTAGTAATCTTAATTTAATCATTTAGCATAGGGAAGATTATTTTTTATACAAAAGCCTCTGTATATTTGCTCAAGTAATATAATTTTACATAGTCGGTGAGGAAAGGTAAGTTTTGAAAGGCTAATTATCTCACTTCCTGCCTCAATTGTAGTCAAAAACTCTCTGGAAAAGCCGTTATGAGGGCCTATAAGGAAGCTTATTTTTGAGAAGTCTAAAAGTTTTGAGAACTGCTGTGACGTTAGCTCTTTACCAGTTATGTCTAATACTATCAGTTTCTCATCTTTTGTTGTCTTCTGATAAATATCTTCGGGCTTTTCAATATAAAATTCTAATATCTGAGAGAAGGGGGAGATTCTTTTTTTAATCTCCCCTTCATAGTCTAAAAAATCTTTTTCCTTTACTTTACCGATGGTAAATATTCTTATTTTCAATTGCTTCTACTGAGAATCAGTTTTTTTTCTGCTTTTGTTAGTTGTGCTTTTTGTCTTGGTAGTTTTCTTTGATTTAACTGTAGCGGGTTTTTTTCTTGATTCTTTAACAGATTTTGGTGTTCTTGTTATAGCTTTTTTGCTTTTTTTCTTAAGTCTTTCTTCCAATTTTTCTATCTTAACCTTAAGAGCCTCTTGATTGGGATAATCCTTTCCAACGCTTTTGTAAGCATCTAATGCTTTGTTTAGATCTCCCATATTTTCATAGGCTGTAGCGAGGTCGTAGCGAGCTAAACTTGCGTAGCTGGAGTTGGGATATTTTACAAGAAAGTCTTCATAATACTGAATGGCCTCTTTATTTTTTCCAAGATTTAGCTTGAGAAAACACTTTTGATATTCTACCTCTTCGAGATATTTTGAGTTTGGAAAGATAGTGCTAAAGTTTTCATAGGTTTTAGAAGCCAAATCAAGCTTATTTAAAGAGATATATGCCTTACCCTTGAGGAATACGATCTCATCAAGATAAGGAACCTTTGGATTTTCTTTTTCTATTACTTCAAATTGTTCTAATGCTTTATCTGCTTTGTTTAGTTTGTAAAGATAAGTTACACCTACCTCTTTTCTTGCCTCCAAGACCCTCTGAGATTTTGGATATTTTTTAATTAACTCTTCAAGATAAAAGACAGAGGAGTTAGGGTCTTCTAAATACTTTGCATATATTACTCCTAACTTTAAATAGGAGTCCTCTACCTCAGGAATATCTTTATCAAGTTTTATTACTTCGGCATATTTTGCTGCTGCCTCTTTATAATTACCGCCTTTGAATAGCTCTTCTGCTAATTTGTGATTTTCTTTCGCCTTTCTCTCAGCACAACCAAAAAACGTTAAAGATATTGCTATTATTAATAATAAAAAAATCTTTTTATTCATCTCCATTCTCCTTTTCTAATAATTTTGCAACACCAACTATCTGCTCTTCTTCTGTTAAGTCAATGAGTCTAACTCCTTGGGCTAATCTTGAATATTCTGGGATGTTTTTTACGGAGAGCCTAACAATTTTACCAGAACTTGATATAAGTATAATCTCATCCTCATCATCTTTTATCCTCAAAACACTTAGAACCTCTCCATTTTTTTCAGTAAGTCTTACCGTATAAATACCCTTACCACCTCTGCCTTGAATCTTGTACTCATTGAGATCTGTCTTTTTACCGTAGCCACGAGTTGTAACCGTAAGTAATGAGCCCCTATCTTCAGATACAACATCCATGGCAACTACTGTATCATCTTCATCAAGAGTTATAGCTTTTACACCATAGGCGGTTCTACCCATACTTCTTACATCCTGTGCTTCAAATCTTATGCTTTTACCTTTTTTTGTTGATAAAATTACACTTTCTTCGTCAGAGATAAGTGATACCGATACTAAAAGATCATCTTCAGGAAGGTTTATTGCGTTGATACCTGACTTTCTGACGTTTGAGAAGAGCTTTAAATCAGTTCGTTTGACCACACCTTGTTTTGTGACAAAGATAATATTTTTTTGAACTTCAAAGTTCGGTATGGAGATGATGTTTGTTACCTTCTCATTCTCCTTTAGCGGAAAGAAGTTTGTTATTATCTTACCGTAGGCAGATCTACCAGCTTCAGGAAACTCATAAGCTTTTATGGCATACATCCTGCCTAAAGATGTGAAGGCAAGAATAAAGTCGTGAGTAGAAGAGATAAATAAATCCCTAATAAAATCACCTTCTTTTAATGTTAACCCGACCTTACCTTTACCACCTCTTCTTTGCATTCTATACTCGTTAATGGGTGTTCTTTTTACAAAGCCTTTATGAGTTATTGTGATTACTACTTCTTCTTGTGGGATTAGGTCTTCCCTTACAAGATCAATGGTCTCGTCAACTATCTCCGTCCTTCTCTTATCGCCGTACTTATTCTTTACCTCTTCTAACTCTTTAACAATTATCTCCATTACCTTTTTTTCATCCCTTAAAATCTCTTCTAACTCGGCGATATACTTAAGAATTTTTTCATAGTCTTCTATAATCTTTGTTCTTTCTAAATTGGTAAGTCTCTGAAGCTTCATATCCAAGATGGCCTGTGCCTGTTCTTCCGAGATATCCAGATTAGACATTAGGGCATCTTTAGCCTCTTTGGGGGATTTTGATTCTCTGATTAATCTAATAGTTAGATCAAGATTATCAATGGCCTTTTTTAGGCCTTCTAATATGTGTGCCTTTTTTCTTGCCTCGCGAAGTTCAAATTTTGTCCTTCTAATTACTACATCTTTTCGGTGATCTACGAATATAGATATTAAATCAATTAGATTTAAAAGTCTTGGCTGTCCTTTAATTAGGGCAATCATGTTTACACCAAAGGTCTGTTCGAGAGGTGTAAACTTAAATAACTGATTCATAATCAAGGTAGAGATAGCATCTCTCTTAAGCTCAATAACAACTCTTATACCATCTTTATCTGACTCATCTCTTATCTCTGATATTCCTTCTATCTTCTTGTCTCTCACAAGCTCTGCTATCTTTTTGATAAGCTCTGCCTTGTTTACCTGATAGGGCAGTTCAGTTATTACGATAGCTCTTTTGTCTCCCTTAAGAAGCTCTTCTTCCATCTTACCCCTAATCTTTATGCTACCACGACCTGTTTGGTAAGCGTTTAGTATCTCACCTCGACCATAAATTACCCCTGAGGTTGGAAAGTCAGGACCAGGCATAATTTCAATAAGCTCTTCTACTGTGCAATGGGGGTTTTTGATAAAATAGATAACTGCATCTATGCACTCAGAAATATTATGGGGCGGCATATTTGTTGCCATACCAACGGCTATACCTGAAGCTCCATTTATTAGTAAATTTGGAAATTTAGCTGGAAGGACAACTGGCTCCATCAAAGAGCCATCATAGTTGGGTGAAAAATCAACAGTTTCTTTATCTAAATCTGATAAAAGCTCATTGGTAATCTGCCTCATCCTAACTTCTGTATATCTCATTGCAGCTGGTGGGTCCCCATCTATAGAACCAAAGTTACCTTGACCATCTACAAGAGGCATCCTCATAGAGAAATCCTGAGCCATTCTCACAAGGGCATCATAAACGGCGGTATCTCCATGGGGGTGATATTTACCTATAACATCACCTACTATACGGGCTGATTTTTTATAAGGTTTGTTCCACTCATTACCCATATCATACATGGCATATAAAATTCTTCTATGAACAGGCTTTAAACCATCTCTTGCATCTGGTAAGGCTCTACCAACAATTACGCTCATAGCGTAATCTAAATATGATTGTTTTACTTCATCTTCGATACTAACCTTAATAATGTTCTGACCAAAAAGGGTATTATCCAACTTCATTCCTCCTGAGCAAAAAATAACAGCATATTATATCAGTTTGAGTCTTAAAAGATAAGCTAAAAATGGCTAAGGTAAATTATCTATAACTTCTAATGATTTAATAAGCACAGTTGCGTAGCTGCCTTTAGGAAGGGAGAATGATATAGTTATAGCAACTTTATCTCTGTAAATATCGTCTTTTTCTTCTTTTAAGATGGTTAAGCCTTCGGGTATAACCAAAGCACTGCGGGGAAAAGATTTTATTATTACCTTTCTATATTTCCTAAGGCTAAACCTTGCTTGATAGAGTTTTTCTTCTTTTATGACTGCATCATAAACTTTTTCTATATATTCGTCATAAAAAACTGGTTTTATACCTGGTGTAGGAATAATAATTTTTTTAAGGAGGGATAGCTTCTCCTTTGAGATGTTTATGTAAATAGGGTATTGCCAGCCTTTGATAGGGATTTTCTTATTAAATCCAAAGTCTTCTATAACTTTAGCAAGCATATTATTCCATAGATATGACTGATAAGCTGAAAAAGCCATTGATATCTCTTCAATAGGGTAAGAGTGCACTGCCTCTAAAAAAGCCTTGGGCTTAGCACTTAAGATCTGAAAAATATCTCTTTCCAATCTTGTCTTTGCGTAGTCCTTTAAACTTTTAAAATCTCCCCATTTCTCAAAAAATAATCTCTTTCTATCCTTTGTGGCTTTATCATCTTCGCTATGGATTGAGCATAATAAAGATTTAAGGGCACCGTTATATTGAGCTTTTAAAAACTTCTCGGCAAAAAAACCTAAATTTTTGTCATAGCTTCCAAACCTCTGATCACCAAAATAGTTTGGAAAACCGCACTGTTCAACCTCTCTTATTCTATACTTTAGCTCTTCTATTTTGTTGAGGTTAATATCTCTAATTTTAATTATGAATTGATTTTTTGTAATCTTAGCAGGGGAGGCGAGATTATCAGTTCTACCGAGTAAAGAAATCTTTATATTTTCATTAATATTTTCATTTTTAAGCCTTTGACCGCAAGTTACATATTGAATAGTTTTTGCGTATCTATCTTTCTTACCGCAGTAATTTATCTTAGAAGGGTTAACTTGATTTTTTTTTGCAATTAACCTTATGGCATCTAGGGTATTCCAGTTTGTCTTTTCCAAAAGGTAAAGAAAATTTTTGCCATCGGGCTTTAACTTAAAATCAGCAAACTCTTTTACGATGAAGTCTTCAGGTTTAACTTTAATTTTCATTTAATCATTATAATAAAAAAAGTTATAATGGTCATTACCTTATAATTTAGGGAGAACTTATGCTTGATAGAAAAGAAAAGATAAAAATAATACTTGAGAGACTTGAAAAGATATATCCTTCTGCCAAAACAGCCCTAAGCTTTCAGACACCCTTTCAATTACTTGTAGCTACGATATTGTCAGCTCAAACAACTGATGAAAGGGTAAACATCGTCACAGAAAAACTTTTTAAAAAATTAAAAACACCAGAAGATTTTGTAAAGGCTGACATCGAAGAGATAATTGAGCTAATTAAATCCATTAATTTTTATAGGAACAAGGCCAAAAACATTAAAGCTACCGCTGAGAGGATCATAAAGTTTTTTAATGGAGAGGTACCAAAAAGGATGGAAGATATGATTACCCTACAAGGAGTAGCAAGAAAAACTGCAAATATAGTTTTGTCTGAGGCCTATGGCATTAATGAAGGCATTGCCGTTGACACCCATGTTAAGAGGCTGGCTGGTAGAATTGGACTGTCTGACTTTGAAGACCCAGTTAAGATTGAGAGAGATCTGATGGAAAATACACCCCAAGAAAAGTGGGGAGAGCTTTCTAATCTTCTTATATATCATGGAAGAAATGTTTGTAAAGCAAAAAAACCAAATCACAAAGAATGTGTTTTATATGACTTATGTCCCTCAAATCAGATCTAAGGAGTGGAGATGAAAAAAGTATTTGTAATCGATACCAACGTGTTAATCCATGACCCAGAGTGTGTCTTTAAGTTTCAAGACAATGATGTAGTTATACCAATAACAGTAGTAGAAGAGCTTGATAAACTGAAAAAAGGACATGGAGAGATCCCCTTTTCTGCAAGAATGGCTTTAAGGATTATTGACTCTTTAAGAGAAAAGGGCAATATCTCAAAAGGTATAAAGCTTGAGTCAGGGGGTACTATTCAAGTAGCTGTTGATAAAGACTATGACATCTGTAATCCAATCTTAATGGATAATAGGATTATCTCCCTTGCACTGGATAGAAGTAAAAAAAGTGTTAAAAAACCTGTAATACTTGTATCAAAAGATACTGCAGTGAGGATAAAAGCTGAAGCCCTGGGGATAACAGTTCAGGACTACAAACACGATAAAACTTACCTATTTCAGAAATATGGAGTTGTAGTAGAAGATGATTATAGAAATGGCATAAAATCAGTTAGGTATCTAAAAAGAGGTGATGATATTTATAGAGTATGGGGTGAGAAAAATATGGAACCCATTAAAAAATGGAAAGCTATAATGGGTATCGCCCCAAAAAATATAGAACAGCTTTGTGCCTTAGATGCTTTATTGTGTGATAAAATCGATGTAGTGACCTTAACTGGCAAAGCAGGTACAGGCAAGACATTACTTTCCCTCGCGGCGGGAATGCATATGTTAGAGAGAAGTTTAGCAAAACTACAAAACTTAAAAAATCAGGGTAAGGAACAGGACAACATAAATGAGAAATACTACGAACAGATATTAGTATCAAGACCCGTAATCCCTATTGTGGGACAGGACATAGGCTTTTTACCTGGTGATGTAGAAGAGAAGTTAGGTCCTTGGATGCAGCCCATCTATGATAATCTTGATGTAATCGTAGGATCACCTGCAGATACAAAAAAAGAGGGCAAACCGGTTAAATACAAAAGTTCGAGATATTTTATAGACTCAGGAATGATACAGATCGAGCCGTTGACATATATAAGAGGAAGAAGCTTACCTCATCGATATATAATAATCGATGAAGCACAAAACCTAAGGCCTTTGGACGTAAAAACTATAATAACAAGATGTGGAGAAGGCACTAAGATTATTTTTACAGGTGATTTATATCAGATAGATACCCCCTATTTAGATTTTAGCTCAAATGGATTATCTTATCTTATAAGCAGATTTATACAGGAAGAAAACTTTTGTTATCTCAACTTAACCCAGAGTGCCAGATCTAAGTTAGCGGAAAGGGCTGCAGAACTTTTATAATTAATTACGCCCCCGGCGTGGATCGAACACACGGCCTCAGGATTAGGAATCCTGCGCTCTATCCTACTGAGCTACGGGGGCAAGGAAGAACTTAATTATACAACAAAAAAATACTCGATTCTATAGTTTTTTAACTTTTATGGATATCGTAGCTATAAATCATTAAATAAGTTATTAAATGGTAAAAGTTTCATATTTATTCATCACTTACAACTTAACAAAAGAAAAATAAGATGAAGGGAATAATAAATATAGGAGCAGGTTAAAAGCTTGTATATAGTCGCAATTTTTTATTAAATTTCACCATCTTTATGTTCTGCCAGTATTTTTTTGATAATTTATTTCTAAAATTTTTTGAGATTGTACTTTTATATTAACGGAGTTTATAATTTGTGATATATTTTCTTGAAAAACGTTTTATTGAGGAGCAGTAAATGAAAAAAGCTTTGGTTACGGGTATTACAGGACAAGATGGCGCCTATCTTGCTGAGTTTTTGTTGCAAAAAGGCTATGAAGTGCACGGTGTTAAAAGAAGGTCATCTCTATTTAATACCGAGAGGATCGATCATCTTTATAAGGATCCTCACGAGGAGGAGACTAATTTTTATCTTCATTATGGAGATCTTACTGATAGTCTTAGCTTAACCCATCTTATTCAGAAGATTCAACCAGATGAGATATATAACTTGGCTGCACAGTCTCATGTCGCTGTGAGTTTTGAACAACCTGAGTATACGGCAAATGCCGATGGTATTGGAACGTTAAGAATTCTTGAGGGTGTTAGGCTTCTTAATATGAAGGATAGGGTTAGGATATATCAGGCTTCTACCTCTGAGCTTTATGGTAAGGTCCAGGAAATACCCCAAAAAGAAACTACACCTTTCTATCCTCGAAGCCCCTATGGTGTTGCTAAGATGTATGCCTATTGGATCACCGTTAATTATAGAGAGGCATATAATATGTTTGCCTGTAATGGTATCCTTTTTAATCACGAAAGCCCCATTAGAGGCGAAACTTTTGTTACAAGAAAGATTACCATGGGAGCTACAAAAATTTTGATGGGTTTACAGAAAAAGGTTTATTTGGGCAATCTTAACGCAAAGAGGGATTGGGGACATGCAAAGGACTATGTGGAGGGTATGTACTTAATTCTTCAACAGCCTGAACCAGATGACTATGTACTTGCTACTGGAAAGACCACAACGGTTAGAGATTTTGTAAAGATGGCCTTTAATGAGTTAGGGATTGAGATTGGCTATAGTGGTGAAGGGGTTGGAGAAGAGGGTTTTGTTACTAATGTTGATGAAGGAAAACTTGTTGAGAAGTTGCAAAAAAAAGGGATAGCAAATGAACATATTGAGAGTATAAAAAAAAGAGCCTTATCTCTTGTTGGTAAGGCTGTGATTGCTGTGGATAAGAGGTATTTTAGACCATCAGAGGTTGATATTTTAATAGGCGATGCAACTAAAGCAAAGGTAAAGTTAGGCTGGGAGCCAAAGCATAACCTTGAAGACCTCGTTAAGGATATGATTGATGGTGATTTACAAAAAAGTTATAGAGAGCTTGTTCTTAAAAAGTGCGGCCTTGGTTTGCCAAATAGTTGTGGGTTATAAGGGATCTTAAAGATGAATAGGGACATTAAGGTATTGGTTACTGGCGCTACAGGTTTAGTAGGATCCTCAGTGTTAGATAATTTTTTGAGAAATGGTTATAAAAATGTGATTGGCACCTATTACCGTACGAATCCTCCTACTAATAAGTATGGTAATCTTGTAAGTTTTTATAAAGTTGATCTTACTAATCAATCGGAAACGGAGAGGTTTTTTGATGATGTAAGGCCTGATTGGGTCATATTATCTGCTGCAAGGGTTGGTGGAATTGTAGCAAATAATACCTATAAGGCAGATTTTATATATGAGAATTTAGCAATAGCCCTAAATATTATTCACTCATCCTATAAGAGTAATGTTAAAAAGCTCTTAAATTTAGGCTCTTCCTGTATTTATCCTAAGTTTGCTCCTCAACCTATGAAGGAAGAATATCTACTTACTGGATTACTGGAACCTACTAATGAGGCCTATGCGATTGCAAAGATATCAGCTATTAAGTTGTGCAGATATTATAACGAACAGTATGGGGCAAACTTTTTTTCAGTTATGCCTACTAATTTGTATGGTCCTAATGATAATTTTGATCTAATTAACTCTCATGTGTTACCTGCTCTGATAAGGAAGTTTCATTTAGCAAAGCTACTGAAAGATAAAAATTATGAGTTAGTAATTAAGGACTTTAAGGTGTTCGGTAATAATACTTGTGAAGACTTGGATGATGAAAGAATCAAAGATTATCTAAAGGGTTTTGGCGTTTTTGAGGATAAAGTATTTTTGTGGGGGACAGGAGAGCCTTATAGGGAGTTTTTGTATGTTGATGATCTGGCAGATGCGGTCCTGTTTCTTATGGAAAACAAAGAAGTCTCAGATTTTCAAAAGATCTGTGAGGATTTTTTTGTGAATGTAGGGACTGGTAAGGACATTAAGATTAAAGAGCTTGCTTTTGTTATCAAAGATATAGTTGGCTTTGATGGTGATATTGTTAATGATATCTCAAAACCAGATGGTACACCAAAGAAGCTTCTTGATGTAAGTAAGATAAACTCCTTAGGCTGGTTTGCTAAGCACTCTCTTAATGAGGGTATCAAGAAGACCTATCAATGGTATTTAGGAAGGTTATAATTTTTTTTCCTCTTAGTACCTTTTTTTATCTTTTTTTGTACCTGCAAAGCATATAAATTGCATTTTTTGATTATAATTGTTATCTTAATGTTTATGAAAGCCCTAATGATTCAAGGTACTTCATCACATGCGGGTAAAAGTGTAATCACCGCAGGTATTCTGCGTTTATTAAGAAGAAGAGGTATAAGCTGCGCACCCTTCAAACCTCAAAATATGGCTCTAAACTCCTTTGTAACTATGGATGGTTTTGAGATTGGTAGAGCTCAGGCTATGCAAGCTGAGGCTTCTAAGGTACTTCCATCGGTTCATATGAATCCTATTCTTTTAAAGCCTACATCAGATTCTAAGGCACAGATTGTATTGCTTGGTAAGCCTTACAAAAATCTTAATGCAAGGGAATATTTGAGGGAGAAAAAGTTTTTAAAAAAATATGCTATCGAGAGTTTTGAGTTCCTAAAGGAGAGGTTTGAAGTTGTCATTGTTGAAGGAGCAGGTAGTCCTGCAGAGATAAATTTAAGGCAGAATGATATTGCCAACATGGGTTTTGCTAAGGTTTTTGATATTCCTGTTATCGTCGTTGGAGATATCGACAGAGGAGGTGTTTATGCCTCTTTTTATGGCACCTATGCCCTTTTAACTCCTTCAGAAAGGAAGTTGGTTAAAGGTTTTCTTATTAATAAGTTTAGAGGGGACAGCTCATTACTTGTGAGCGCTAATGATTTTATTAAAAATAAAACTAAGGTGCCTGTAATAGGTGTTGTCCCTTATTTTAAAGATATAAAGATTAGCGAAGAAGATGGTGTTGTGCTTTCTGATTTTAAGATGGATAGGAAAGGCAAATCCATAAATATCGGCGTTATAAAGCTTCCCAGAATTTCTAATTTTACTGATTTTGAGCCCCTATTGTTGGAAGAGGATGTTAATTTGATCTATCTAAATAGTCCATCAGAGGCTAAAGATTGTGATTTGATTATTATACCTGGTAGCAAAAATACTATAGAGGATCTTCTTTTTCTAAAAAATAGTGCCTTTGATCTGTTTTTTCAGGATTTTGTTAAAAAAGGTGGGCACTTAATAGGTATTTGTGGCGGTTATCAGATGTTGGGTCAGAAAGTCTATGATCCCTATGGGGTTGAAAGTACAATTAAGGAGATTGACGGACTTGGTTATCTTCCTATTGAGACTACAATGAGTAAAGAAAAGAGGCTTGTTCAGATTAGTTTTGAAACAGTGGATGGTAAGATAAAGGGTATGAGAGGTTATGAGATACATATGGGAGTTAGCAAGATTTTTGATGGCGATAGACTTTTTAAGATTTTTGGTGATTACGGCTATATCTATGATGGTGTAAAAGCTAAAAATGTTGATGTATGGGGTAGTTATATTCACGGACTTTTTGATAATGATAATTTTAGGTTGCATCTTTTAAATAAATTAAGAAGTAAAAAGGGTCTTCCCATAAAAAGGAAAAACTTCAATTATCTTGATTTTAAAGAGAGCTCTTATGAAAGATTAGCTGATATTATCGAGAGTTCAGTTAATTTAGACTATCTTTTTAAGGTAATAGGGGTTTAATAAAAAATGGGTATTGTTGAAAGTTTTGAAAGGTATCTTAAGATTGAGAAGGGGTTGTTGCCGTTGTCTTTGTCTGCCTATTTAAGAGATGTAAGAGAGTTTATGGAGTTTAACAACTTTAAAGATTTAAGAGAAGTTGGCCTTGATGATATAAGACATTACCTTTACCACCTCCATAGTATAAATAAGGCTACAAGTATTATAAGAAAGCTGTCTTCTTTAAGAGTGTTAGGGAAGTTTCTAGTAAGGGAAGGTTTTTGGAATAAGAATATCTTTCAAGATATCTCCTTACCTAAAAAACCTAAGCATCTACCATCCTTTGTAACTGTAGATGAGGCCTTTGAGTTGATAGATGGTATAAAGGGTGAGGATTTTATATCTACAAGAAATAAGGCAATTTTTGATTTTATCTACTCAGAGGGGTTGAGAGTAAGCGAGGTTGTAAATATTAAGCTAAATCATATAAATTTTAATGATAGGACCATTAGGATTATTGGTAAAGGTAAGAAGGAAAGGATTATACCCTTGGGAGAGAAGGCCTATGAAAGCCTAAAAAGTTATATGCTACAGAGAAAGAATAAAGGTTGGGAAGAAAAAGAGTATCTTTTTCTTAATTATAGAGGGGATAGATTAACTACGAGGAGCGTTGAGCTTTATATAAAAAAATTGGCAAAAAGAGATATTACCCCCCATTCTTTAAGACATAGTTTTGCTACTCATCTTCTTGAGGGTGGTGCAGATTTGAGGAGTATTCAAAAATTGTTGGGACACGAGAGCCTATCAACTACACAGAAGTATCTTCATCTGAATTTTGATAAGTTAGCAGAGATCTACGATAAATGTCACCCACGAGCTAAAAAGAAAGAGTAATTAATTTTTATAGAAGGTTTTTTTCAGAGAAGGAGGTACTATGGGAGAGTTAAAGGGGACGACTATTATTGCAGTAAAAAAAGACGGAAAGATAGCCATGGCAGCAGATGGACAGGTTACTATGGGAAATAGTGTTGTCTTTAAACATACAGCGAGAAAGATACAAAAACTTTATAAAGGTACAGTGCTTGCAGGATTTGCAGGTAGTACTGCCGATGCCTTTGCGCTTCTTGAGAGATTTGAACAAAAGTTAGAGGAGTATAGAGGGCAACTTAAGAGAGCTTCTGTTGAGCTTGCTAAAGACTGGAGGACCAGTAAGATCTTACAAAGACTTGAGGCTTTATTAATTGTTGCTGATAGAGATAATCTTTTTATCATATCTGGTAGTGGTGATGTAATAGAGCCAGACGATGGTGTTGCAGCGATAGGATCTGGTGGCCCCTATGCGCTTGCAGCGGCAAGAGCTCTAATAAGAAATACCAATCTTTCTTGTGAAAATATAGTCAAAGAAAGTATAATGATAGCTTCAGAAATTTGTGTTTTTACGAATGATAATATTATCTGTGAGGAGCTTTAATAATGTTTAATCTTGGTCTAACTCCAAAAGAGATTGTAGCCGAACTTGATAAGTTTATAATAGGGCAAAATGAGGCAAAAAAGGCCGTTGCTATTGCCTTAAGGAATAGATATAGAAGAAAGTATGTTGCTTCACCTCTCAAAGAGGAGATAATGCCAAAAAATATTATAATGATAGGCCCTACTGGTGTTGGTAAAACTGAGATTGCAAGAAGGCTTGCTAAATTGGCAAAGGCGCCTTTTCTTAAGGTAGAGGCATCTAAGTTTACAGAAGTTGGGTATGTAGGGAAAGATGTGGAGTCTATCATAAGAGAGCTTGTTGAACGTGCTATTAATATGGTTAAAGAAGAGGAGATGGAAAAAGTTAGATTAAAGGCAGAAAAGTTGGCAGAAAAAAGGCTTATAGATGCTATCTTAAATAGCAAGAAAGGTACTGATATATTATTGAAAGAAGAGCCCTATACAAGAGAAAAGATTGTTTCAGCCCTTGCATCAGGTCAGATTGATGATGAATATGTGGAGATTGAAGTTTCAGAGAAAAAACCGCCTTTTCCATTTATTGAAGTTTCTGTTCCTAATATAGATGATGTTGATATGGGTATTAAAGACGCCTTTTCTCAGCTCTTTCCGAGCAAAAAAACTAAGAAGAAGATAAAGGTTAAAGAGGCTAAAAATGTTCTTATTCAGGAAGAGTCTGAAAAACTTATTGATATTGATGCAACAAAGAGAGAGGCTATTAAAAGGGCAGAAAATGATGGCATAGTTTTTATAGATGAGATAGATAAAATTGCCAGTAGTGGAAAGTTGAGCGGACCTGATGTGTCCAGAGAGGGCGTTCAGAGAGATCTATTGCCTATTGTTGAGGGTTGTACTGTTAATACAAAGCATGGACAGGTTAGAACTGATTATATACTTTTTATTGCCTCAGGTGCTTTTCATATATCTAAACCTTCTGATCTAATACCTGAGTTACAAGGAAGATTCCCCATAAGGGTAACGCTTAACTCTTTAACACAGGAGGATTTTAAGAGAATTCTTACTGAGCCAGAGAATGCTCTTACGAAGCAGTATATTGAGTTATTAAAAACAGAAGGCGTGGAGTTAGTCTTTTCTGAGGATGGTATTGACGAGATTGCTAAGTTTGCCTATGATGTTAACGAGAGAACAGAGAATATTGGTGCTCGAAGATTGCATACCATCTTAGAGAAGCTTCTGGAAGATATATCTTTTAAAGCACCAGAGATAAGTCCTACAAAGATCATTATAACTAAAGAGTTTGTGCGAGAACAAATAAAGGATATAGCAGAAGATAGGGATCTTAGTAAGTATATTCTATAGGGGAGTTAAAATTTTATGTCAAATAAAGTGGTGGTTTATCACCCAAAGATTTTTTATAGAAATTTTATCACTGAGACGCTATCTAAAGAGGCCATATCTGTTGAGGCTGTTGACAGTGTTAAACTCTTTGTAAAAAGGATAGAAGAAACATCTCCCCAGGCAGTGATTGTTGATGTTGATGAGATGGAAACAAAGGACCTCGCCTTCATAAGTTATTTAAGAAAAAATTTTCCCTATCTTGCAATAATAATACTTCTCGGCTCTGATAAGAGAGAGTATGCCGTTAGGTATCTTAAAATTGGGGCGATAGATTGCCTTGAGAAACCTCTTAAAAGAGATGATTTAATAGATTCTATAAAAAGAGCTATCAAAATAGATAAGCATAAAAAAGAAAAAAGTAGTTCTTCCATAGAACGACTAATTACTCTCATAGAAAGCTCAGAAAAGATCTCTAAATTGGCGCATAAAAAGGTCATTCTTAAGCTTAAATCTCCCCAAAGAGATCTTGTTCAATCGGTACTTGATACAATATCACTGCTTTTTAACGCAGAGAAAGTTTCTATTAGTTGGCTTGATATGGAAAAGAGAAAGTATTTTGTTATTGCCTGTGCAGGGATGTGTGTTGACGTAGCCCTTATGAAACCTAAAGCAATGGGAGAGGGAATAATTGGCTACGTGGCAGATAAGAAAGAGGCCATTTTAGTGAAAGATATTACAAAAGATGATAGGTTTGTTGTATCACCCTATCAAAAACAGTATAAAGGCAACTCCTTTATGTCAGGGCCGATATTTATTGATGGAGAGGTAGTAGCTGTTGTAAGTGTCAGTGATAGAAAGGACAACTCTCCCTTTAATGAAGAGGACCTGATAATTTTTAAGTCTTTTCTCCCCCAGCTCTCCTTTGTTTTTAAAACGAATCAACTCATAGAGGAGCTTGAAAAGGAAAGAAAGAGGTTTGATGTTTATTATGAACTTTCTGATTATATTATAAATCTTGTGGAGACAAGTGAGATTTTGAAAAATCTTTTACAGTCAGTAGCAAAAAATTTTATGGCCCGAGGGTGTGCCCTCTATATTATTGACGAAAATAGAGAGTTTATTGTTAGAGAAAGTAGTGTAGGAGCTAATTTCAAGGAGAAGGTGCAGTTTTATGATCATTTAGGAGAGCTAATATCAAAGGTTCAATCTTCTCTGGTTAATAAAGATGTTACTAAACTAATGGAGACACTTTTTGTTAAGGAAAAAATAAAGAACGCTGTCTCTACCCCTATCTTATTAAAGAACTTTCCTCTTGGATTTTTACTGGTAGTGGATTTCAAATTAGAAGATATTGACGATAGATTGATTGGGGATCTATCGAGGCTTTTTTCTGTTGCTATCAAAAATGACTGGTTATATAAAAATCTTACTAAAACAGTAAATGAGCTTGTTGAAACAAATAAAGCATTGACACTATTGATGGAAAAATATAAAAAGATTGAGAGTACTAAAGAAAAAGCTGTGAAAGAATAGGTATCATTAAAAATTAATTGAAATTTTATTAGAAAGGGGTAAAAAGATGAAGGAAGCTAAAACAAAGGTAAAAACTCTACTTGAATGCCTTCCCTACATTAAAAACTTTTACGGTAAAACCGTCGTTATTAAATATGGTGGGCATGCTATGGTAGATAAAGATTTGCAAGACGCTTTTGCGGAGGATATTGTTCTCTTAAGATATGTTGGTATTAAGCCAATAGTTGTTCATGGGGGAGGTCCACAAATTGATGAATTAATGGAAAAATTAGGGAAAAAGTCCTCTTTCGTTGAAGGGATGAGAATAACCGATGAGGATACAATGGATATTGTTGAGATGGTCCTTGGTGGAAAGATTAATACGGATATTGTAAGTCTTATAAACAAACACGGAGGTCGTGCAATTGGATTATCAGGTAAAGATGCGAATTTTATCAAGGCAGAGAGAATCTATGGTAAAAAAAAGATAAAAGATGGCTATGAAGATATTGACATAGGGTTAGTAGGTGATGTAACAGAGGTTGATGTATCACTATTAAATGCTATTCTTGACAATGGCTTCATTCCTGTAATAGCACCCTATGGCACAGGAGAAAATGGCGAGAGTCTAAATATTAATGCCGATATTGTGGCTGGAAATATAGCTTCGGCGATGAAGTCAGAAAAGCTAATTCTTTTAACGGACACAGAGGGCCTATTGGATAAAAATGATAAGCTCATATCTTTTATTAAATATGAAGAAGCAGTTTCTTTGGTGGAGAAGAAAAATATTATATCTGGTGGCATGATACCGAAAATAAGATGTTGTATTGAGGCCCTTAAGGGAGATGTCAAGTCCTGCCACATAATTGATGGTAGGGTAGAGCATTCAATTCTGCTTGAGATATTTACACAAAAAGGTATAGGCACAAAAATAGCAATGGAAGAAGATTGATATGTCCATATATAAAGATACGGAAAAATACATCTTTAAAACTTACAAAAGGTATCCTCTAACCATTGTATCAGGAAAAGGTGCCTATCTTTATGATGAAGCGGGGAATAAATATCTTGATTTTATCGCAGGTATAGCTGTCTGCTCTTTAGGACACTGTCCTGAAATTATAGAAAGAGCATTATTAAGTCAATCAAAAAAACTTATCCACACTTCAAATCTTTTTTATACAATACCTCAGGCAGAATTAGCAAAGGCGCTCTCAAAAAGAGTGAATACTTACAAAAAAGATTTACCACTGTATAAATCCTTTTTCTGCAATAGTGGTGCAGAGGCTAATGAGGCTGCCATCAAGCTTGCAAGGAAGTTTAATAGGAAAAATGGTAGCAATAGATTTGAGATAATTACCTTTTTTAACTCATTCCATGGTAGGACCTACGGAGCCCTCTCTGCTACAGGTCAAGAAAAGTTTCATAAAGGCTTTGAGCCAATGCTTCCAGGTTTTAAATATCTACCATTTAATGATATGAAATCTTTTAAAAAGGCTATAAATAAACATACAGCAGCAGTTATGCTTGAACTTATTCAAGCAGAGGGTGGCGTAAACATTATTGACAAAGATTTTCTGTTGGAGATTAAAGATATCTGTGAAAAAGAAGGTATCCTTTTAATTTACGATGAGGTTCAAACTGGTGTTGGAAGAACAGGTAAGTTTTTTTGCTTCGAGCATTTTGGTATTGAGCCCCATATTATAACGCTTGCTAAGGGTATAGCTGGTGGACTTCCCATGGGTGTTATGATGGCAAGAGAAGAGGTGGCAAATGTTTTAGAACAGGGGGAACATGCCTCAACATTTGGGGGAAATCCACTTGTAGCTCAGGTTGCCTTAGAAGTTGTCTCTGTGATGAATAAAAGCTTTCTTAAATCAGTTGAAAAAAAGGGACAATATCTTATAAAATCTTTAACTTCCTTAAAAGAGAGATATCCAATAAAGAGTATTAGAGGGATGGGCTTACTTATCGGTGTTGATATTGAGAATAATGAACCGACAAGCATTGTTGGTGAGGCTATTAAGAAGGGTTTGCTTATTAATCTTACTGCAGGAAAAACTGTAAGATTAGTTCCGCCTTTAAACGTATCTTTTAGTGAGATAGATGAGTTTACAAATAAATTTGAAGATACCTTAAAAGAGGTTTTGAAATGAAAAAAGATTTCTTAAGGTTTTATGATTTATGTTCTTCTGAGATATCTTCAGTAATTAAAAGAGCTGGAGAGCTAAAAAGAAATAGGGGGAAGATTGAGAGAAACTCTCCCTTAAAAAATAAAACTACTGCACTAATATTTGAAAAATCTTCTACTAGAACAAGAGTTTCCTTTGAAGTGGGGGTATATGAGCTTGGTGGTAACTCAATTTTTCTAAGCCCAAGAGATTTGCAGATGGGAAGAGGTGAGCCTATTAAAGACACTGCAAGAGTTCTCTCAAGGTATGTCCATTTAATAATTTATAGATGTTTTGAGCATTCTAAATTAGAAGAGCTTGCAAAATATTCTACCTGTCCTGTAATAAATGGTTTGTCTGATTTAACACATCCTGTACAGGTATTATCTGATTTGTTCACAATTAGTGAGCACTTTGGGGGTTACAAAGACCTTAATATCTGCTGGATTGGTGATGGCAATAACATGGCAAACGCATGGATTGAAGCACATCTTATCCTTGGTTTTAATTTAACCATTGCCTGTCCTAAGGGATATCTACCTGATAGTGAGCTTTTAAAAAGGGCAAAAGAGAGTAAAAATTTTAAAATTACTGTGGATCCGAAGGAGGCTGTTAAATCTGCCCATGTCCTTAATACAGATGTCTGGATAAGTATGGGTGATGAGGAAGAGGCAGAAGAGAGAAAAAAAGCCTTTAAAGGCTACCAGATCAATAGAGAGCTTCTTGATTTAGCAAATAAAGATGCCATAGTTCTTCATTGTCTACCAGCCTATAGGGGTCAAGAAATAACAGATGATATAATTGAAGATGAAAAATCTGTTATCTTTACACAGGCAGAAAATCGTTTACATACGCAGAAGGCTTTAATGGAGTTTTTAGTAAAATAAATATTAAGGAAGGAGTGTAAGGTGGCAAAGAAAATAGTATTAGCATACTCAGGTGGGCTTGATACATCTGTTATTCTTAAATGGCTTAAAGAGACCTATAGGGCTGATGTGATTGCTTTTGCTGCGGACTTAGGGCAGGGAGAAGAACTTGATACAATAGAAGAGAGGGCGAAGAAAACAGGTGCCACAAAGGTTTATATTGATGACCTTAAAGAAGAGTTTGTTAGAGATTTTGTTTTCCCTATGTTGAGAGGTAATGCTATTTATGAAACAGGATATCTCCTTGGAACCTCTATAGCAAGGCCATTGATAGCGAAAAGGCAGGTTGAGATAGCTAAGAAAGAAAAGGCTGAATACATATCACATGGTGCTACAGGTAAAGGTAATGATCAGGTAAGATTTGAGCTAACCGCCTATGCCCTTATGCCAAATATAAAAATAATAGCACCCTGGCGTGAATGGGATTTTAAGTCTCGAACTGATTTGATAAACTATGCAAAAAAGCACAAAATACCTGTCCCAGTTACAAAAGATAAGCCCTATAGTAGCGATAGAAATCTTTTACACATAAGCTATGAAGGTGGGATACTTGAGGATATTTCAAAAGAGCCACCTGAAGATATTTTTCAGATCACAGTCTCTCCAGAAAGGGCTCCAAATAAGCCTGAGTATATTGAGATAGAGTTTAAAGCAGGAGATCCAGTTGCGGTAGATGGAAAAAAGATGAAACCACATATTTTACTTGATTATCTAAACAAAGCTGGTGGGAGAAACGGTATAGGTAGAGACGATATAGTGGAAAATAGATTTGTTGGTATGAAATCGAGGGGAGTTTATGAGACTCCTGGTGGTACCATTTTGCACAGGGCAAGGAGAGCCCTTGAGGCCATTACTCTTGATAGGGAGGTCTTAAGGATTAAGGATAGTATCATGCCTAAATATGCAGAACTTATCTATTATGGTTTTTGGTACTCTCCGGAGAGAGAGCTACTCCAGCAGTTTATAGATACTGCGTCGAAAAATGTAGAGGGTAAGGTTAGACTTAAATTATATAAAGGCAATGTTATTATTGCTGGTAGAGAGTCAAAAAAGAGTTTATACATGGAAAAAATGGCTACTTTTGAAAAAGATGATGTTTATAACCAAAAGGACGCAGAAGGTTTTATTAAACTAAACGCACTAAGATTAAGAATAAAGGCGATGTTAGAGATATAACTTAATTTTCCAAAGAGGTTAATATGAAAAAGTTATGGGGCGGTAGATTTAAAGAGGATACGGAGAAAATAGTGGAGGACTTTACCGAGTCTATCTCTTTTGACAGTAGACTATATAAGGAAGATATTGAAGGTAGTATCGCCCATTGTAAGATGTTGGCTAAACAAAAAATTATATCCAAGGAAGAGGCAAAGAAGATAATTAAAGGACTTGAAGAGATAAAAAGGGAGATAGAATCTAAAGGTTTTGTCTTCAAGAGAGAGTATGAAGATATCCATATGGCTATAGAAAGTAGGTTAAGGGAAAAGATTGGTGATATAGCAGGTAAACTTCATACAGGAAGAAGCAGAAACGATCAGGTGGCTTTAGACTTAAGGATATATTTAAAAAAGAAATCTCAGTCTCTCTACATTCAGATAGAAGAACTGCAAAGGGCTTTTCTTAAAAAAGCAAAGGAATATTTAGAACAGGTCGCTCCAGCTTACACTCATTTACAGCGGGCTCAACCAGTCTTGTTATCCCATTATTTTCTGGCATACATAGAGATGCTTGAAAGAGATAAGGAAAGAATTATTGATTGTTATAAAAGGATTGATAGGATGCCTCTTGGCTCCTCTGCATTAGCAGGCACTACTTATCCACTTGATAGAGCTTTTGTTGCAAAGGAGTTGGGGTTTTCTGAGATAACTAGAAATAGTATAGATGCAGTATCTGATAGAGATTTTGCTATAGAGTTTGTCGGTGTTTTAGCAATATTAATGATGCATTTATCTCGTTTTGCAGAGGATATGATTATTTGGAATACTACCGAGTTTAGATATGTAAACTTACCTGATGGCTTTTGTACAGGCAGCTCTATAATGCCACAGAAGAAAAACCCTGATGTTCTTGAGATAATTAGGGGAAAAACAGGAAGGGTCTACGGAAGTTTAATATCTTTGTTGACTATGATGAAGGGATTACCCCTTAGCTATAATAGAGATATGCAGGAAGACAAGGAACAGATTTTTGATGCCCTTGATACCCTGGAAAGTAGCCTAAAAGTCCTGGCACCACTTGTCTCAAAAATTATTTTCAATAAAGAGAGATTAAACCAAGAGGCTGGCAAAGGTTTTATTCTTGCAACAGAAATAGCAGATTATTTAGCAAAAAAGGGTCTACCCTTTAGAGATGCCCATGAGATTGCTGGAAAGATAGTCGCCTACTGTGATGAGAATAACAAAGAACTAAAAGATCTAAAGTTGGAAGAGTTTTTGAAATTTTCAAAGCTCTTTAGTAAAGATGTCTTAGAGGTAGTTGATATAAAAACGGCAATTAATAAAAGAGATATTCCTGGTGCCACTGGAATAAATCAAGTCAAGGAAATGATTAAATTTTGGGAAGAAAAAGTTGGGTAAAAAACTAATTCTATTTCTTTCACTTATAGTCTTCATAACAATCATATCTTGTGGGAGAAAGGCTCCCCTTTTAGCACCTGAGGAGATAAAAATCCAAAAAGCCCCCTTTAAAAAATATTCGTAATAACTTTAACTTTGAAATTCTAAAGACCAACTGGTTACAGAGAGCATTATTTGTAAAAAAAATTAAATTTGTTAATATTTTAATATGAAAAATATCATAATAGCTGTGGCTATCTTTTTTAGTTTCTATGGGCTTTCTTTTGCAGAGAAGCCCATAAGAGTTGTCACATCCCTATACGAACCTTTTGTTTATTATGATGAGAATGGAAGATTAACAGGATTTGATGTAGATCTACTTAACAAGATCTGCGAAAGGTTGAACCTTACTTATTCAATTGAGGTAGTTCCATTTCATGAGATCATAGCAAAATTATCTAATAATGAGGCAGATATAGCAATTGGTGCTATCTATGCAACTAAGGAAAGAAAGAAGATAGTAAATTTTTCAGAAGATTATTTAGAGACTCTTTTAGTGTTTATAGGTAACAAAGATGATGAATTTACAAAAGATTTTACAAACAAAAAAATAGGCGTTAAGAAAGGGGCTACTGGAGAGATTTTAGCTAAAAAAATTTCACAAAAATATAATAACTGTGAGGTAATACCCTTCGAGACCACAGAAGATTCTATAGAGGCACTTGTTAATAAAAAAGTTGATGTTGCGATAAATGATTTTATAAATACTAACTGGTTGATGTTTAAAAAATTTAGAGGTAAGATTTTTATACCAAAAAACATTTTAGATATTCCAATTTATCTTTCGAGAGATAAAATTGCCTTTCCAATAAGTAAGCACAGAGAAGATCTTCTAAAGAAATTCAATAGCACTATTATAGAGTTAAAAAAAGAGGGATATATAACAAGATTAAAAGATGCAAATCCTTATATTCCAGACTTTCCTAATTTAATTAAGATAGCAGTAGGTATAACAGTTGCTTTCCTTCTTTTGATATGCATCATCTTTCTTGTTTATAGAAACTTAAGAAACAAAGAAAAATTAAGGATCTCAATATCTGAAGAAAGGAAGTTAAAGAGCCTTCTAAATAGTTTTCCTAATCTTGTAATACTACATAATCAAAAAGGAGAGATAATATACAATAATAGGAAGGCTGAAGATTTTGGTTTAAATGTAGGGGAGAACCTCTTTGACTTTTTTAATAGTAAGTTTTCCAAATCAGAACAAAAAGATCTAATAAAGAAGAAATATGATGGACTTTTTCAAAATAAAAAGCCTTTTGATGTTACTGATATATCAGTTGTTAATAAAAAAGGCGAGCATTCAATATGGGAGGTAAATTCTGCCTATGTTGAAGATAGTGAAAAGAGCGATAGATATCTCTCTTATATACAAGATGTGACCTATATAAAGGAGATGGAAAGGCAGTTTTTTCAGATGCAAAAGATGGAAAGTATTGGTAGATTAACGGCAGGGATAGCTCACGATTTTAATAATTCTCTTGCTGCTATCCTTGGATTTACAGAACTTTCAAAAATAAAAATAGATGACAAAGAAGAGGTTGCAAAAAATCTTGACAAAATATCTTCTTCTATAGAAAGAGCAAGCTCTATGGTAAAAAAACTACTTGCCTTTAGCAGACCTCAACTAAAGGAGATAAAAAAAGTTAATATAAACGATTTCATCGAGAATATGAAAGAGGTGATGGGAAAACTTGTAGGAGAAGATATAAAGATACATATAGACCTTAAATCTCATTTTTTAGTACAGATGGACCCATCTCAGTTTGAGCAGATTTTAATTAATCTTTTAGTAAATGCAAAAGATGCGATGCCTAATGGTGGTACCATCACAATTAAAACAAAGGATGTACATATAAATGATGAAGGCAATCATGGATATTTATCTTTAGAGAAAGGTGATTATGTCCTTATGATTATTGAGGATACAGGTATAGGTATGACTGAAGAGATTAAAAGTAGGGTTTTTGATCCCTTCTTTACCACAAAAAAGGATAAAGGTGGATCTGGATTAGGTTTATCAACAGTTTATGCTATTGTGAAACAAAGTAAAGGCGAGATAGTTATCTCAAGTCAGGTAGCTGTTGGAACAGCTGTTAGTATTTATTTACCTGCTTTAAAAGAGGAGGACCTTGAAAGTGAAAAAATTTCTTATAGTAAAACATTAGATAGAACAAATTTTAAGGTTCTATTGGTTGAAGATGATGAGATGATAAGAGAAGCTATTAGTAAAATTCTCAAAGAGAGGGGTTTTTTAGTGTTAATTGCGAAAAATGGTAAGGAGGGATTAAAAACATTTGATGAAAATAGAGACATACCTTTGATTATAAGTGATATAAAGATGCCAGAGTTATCAGGCCTTGATATGTTTAAGGAGATATACAAAATTAATCCTTCGGTAAAGTGTCTTTTAATCACCGGGTACTCCGATTGTGTTGTTGATAAAAGTCTTTTTATGTCTAGTAATGTATCAATTCTTTACAAGCCCTTTACTGCTAATGTTTTAGAAGAAAAGTTAAAGGAAATACTTAAATAATTAAAAGGGGTTTTATGTTATTAAACTACAAAGATATTTTAGATAGCCTCTATGGCATAGCTTATTTAGTTGATAGAGATGGTTATTTAGTTGATTATGGCGAAAAAAACTGGAATGATTTTGCTAACTCAAACGATACTAAAGAGCTTACTAATAGGCAGAATGTCATAGGAAAAAAGATTTATGACTTTGTATCGGGTGAAGAAACAAAAGAAAGTTATAGAAAGATCAACGAAACCCTTTTTAGTGGGTTAAAGAGTTGCATTTATTTTCATTATAGATGCGATGCCCCCGATTTTAGAAGAGATATGAAAATGTCTATAACCCCTATAAAAGTTGATGGTTATATAAAATATTTACTATATCAATCTCTTGTAATATCAGAGACCATGAGACCACCTATAAACATTCTAAAAAAACAGAGCGTTAAATCTGAGGAGAGTGAAAATCTTGTAAATATATGTAGCTATTGTAAGAGCATAAAAATTGTGAGGTACCTAAATGGTATTGAAAACATTAGCTGGGTAGCGCCAGAGGATTACTATAGGCTTGGAGGTAGGGAAGATGTGTTGTTAAGTCATGGAATTTGTCCAAGTTGTTATGAGAATATTGTGTTAAAGTTTACTAATTCTTACTAAAGAGTTCTTTAATAGGTACATCAAGGAAGCTTATTTTTTTCGCTATCCATCTTTTCTTTTAACTGAGATATGGTGATGTTTTTTCTTAGAATAGATGGTATCAGGTAAAGGAAGCTACTAATCACACCCAAGAGATAGCAGAGAATTATAACAAGGGCGAGGGAGCCTTCAAAATTTTTATTAAAAAAATTAACTGAAACAACCACAGAGTTTTGAACAGCAAAGATTACAATAAAAACAGAGATTATGACTAACATGATCAGCTTCATATTTTGATTTTAACAGCAATGTATATGTCTGTCAAATTACTAATTAAAAACACTATAGGCCTTTAAGTCTTTGGATAACTTATAATAATTTATTTGAAATTCACTATTTAAAGGTATAAAATTTTAAATTCTATGGAACAGTTACTTATAGAAGGTGTTAAGGGAAAAGATAGTCCTGTTGGGATAACAGAGACCAAGTTTTATACTTTCGATGAGCTTATTTTAGAAAGCGGAGAAAAGCTTTCTTTAGTTACCGTTGCCTATGAAACATATGGTAAGCTTAATGAAAATAGAGATAATGCTATATTAATTTGTCACGCCCTTACAGGAGATGCCCATGTAGCTGGAATTTCAAAAGCAGATGGCAATCTCGGATGGTGGGATTTTATGATCGGTCCTGGCAGGGCCTTTGATACAAATAAATATTTTGTGATTTGTTCAAATGTCATTGGCGGATGCAAGGGTACTACAGGACCTTCTTCTATAAATCCAGAGACAGGCGTGCCCTATGGTATGAGCTTTCCAGTAATAACAATAAAGGATATGGTTAATGTTCAGAAAAAACTCATTGACTATCTGGGCATTGACAGAATTTTTTGTGTTGTAGGTGGCTCTATGGGGGGGATGCAGGTTTTGCAATGGACCTATTCATACCCCGAGAAGGTCTATACAGCCATTCCGATTGCCACTACAATAAGACATACTCCCCAACAAATAGCCTTTAATGAGGTCGGTAGAAGAGCAATAATGTCTGATCCTGAATGGATGGGTGGTGATTATTACGGTAAAACATTCCCAGCAAGTGGGCTCGCTGTAGCAAGAATGATTGGGCATATTACCTATATGAGTGATCAGTCTATGAAAGAGAAGTTTGGTAGAAAAAGAAAAAAGAGTGAAAAGTATGGTTATGACTTTGAAGCTGAGTTTGAGGTAGAAAAGTATCTTAAATATAGAGGCGAAACCTTCGTTCAGAGGTTCGATGCCAACTCATATTTATATATTACCAAGGCTATTGATTATTTTGATTTAGGAGAAAATAGAGAGTTAATAAAGTTTTATGATAGTAGAGATTTGAAATTTCTTGTAATTTCTTTCTCACACGACTGGCTATATCCACCATATCAATCTAAAGAGATTGTTAAAGTCCTTAAGTATGCTTGGGTTGATGTCACCTATTGTGAGATATCATCAACTTATGGACACGATGCCTTTCTTATCCCTAATGAGGAACAAGAGAATTTGATAAGAGACTTCTTAAATAATGCCTGGAAAGAAAAAAGCGAGAGGCAAAAATGATAAAAGAAGTTAGCTTTGATCATAAACTAATCCTTGACATAATACAAGAGAAGTCAAAGGTTCTTGACTTAGGCTGTGGTAACGGAGAGCTTTTAAGACTTCTTATGGATCAAAAAAAGGTTAAAGGTGTAGGTATTGAAAATGATGAAGGAATGGTCTATGCCTGCGTTAAGAAGGGCGTTACGGTTGAACATTTTGATATTGATGAGGGGTTGCCAGATTTTCCTGATGACTTTTTTGATTATGTGATACTTAATTTTACCTTACAGGAGACAAAAAAACCAAAAAAGGTAATAGGTGAGGCATTAAGAGTAGGAAAAAAGGTTATCGTCTCCTTTCCAAATTTTGCCTATTATCCAGTGAGATTTTATATTGGCTTATTAGGAAAGACTCCTCAGACTAAGGCTTTACCCTATAGATGGGACGAGACACCCAATTTACATTATTTTACAATTAAGGATTTTATAGAGTTTTGTGCAAGAGAAAGGATAAAAATTGTTTCTTTTGTTGGCTTTACCAACGATAGAAAAGTTAGGTTTTTACCTAATCTTATGGCCGAACAGGCTATGTTTATACTTGAGGAAGTAAAATAATATTCCTTAATAAACTTAAAATCTACAAAAATTGTAATTTTTTCAAAAATCTGTTTTAATATAACATAATGTTTCTTAAAAAAAATTTTTTGTTTTTTATATTATTATTATTTATTTCACCCCTCCAAGCAGAAGAAAAAAAGAATTTACTCGTCTTGCACTCCTATCATAGCGGCTATGAATGGACAGATGGCATTCATAAAGCTATTATTGAAACCCTAAAAAATGAAAAAAATTTGGAGATTTATGTTGAATATTTAGACCTAATTAGGAAGGCTGAGTCTGCTGAATATTTAGCTACTTTGGTATCTTTTCTGAAAGATAAATATAAAGATAAAAAAATAGATGTTATTATTTCAGTCGATGATAACGCCTTACATCTTTTATTAAAAAATAGAGAAGTTCTTTTTAACAATATACCTATTGTCTTTTGTGGTGTTAACAATTTTTATCCAGAAATGATAAAGGACCACAAAAACATAACAGGTATAAATGAAAAGAAATCTATAAAGGAGACTGTGGAGCTTGCATTAAAACTTTCAAAGAATGCTAAAAGGCTTGGGGTTATCTCGGGGACAAGATTAGCAGAGATAAGCAATCTAAATGAGTTTAAAAAAGAGGTTAAAAATATAAAAGGCAAAATAAAAATAGAATATTTAACTGATATTGAGTTAGAAGAGATCACAGACAGGCTCAAAGAGTTCTCAGACAATGATATAATAATTTATCTATCCTATTTAAGGTCTCCCTCAGGTAAGGTTTACCAAAATAAGGATGTTTTGAAGAAGATATCTGAAAATACAAAAGCTCTTATTTTTACCGTTAGTGATCATATGGTTATTGAAGGAGTTGTAGGAGGAAAAGTTACCTATGCCTCAAGTCAAGGTGAGGAAGCAGCTAAAATGGCTATATCAATACTGAAAGGTAAAAGAGCAAATGATATTCCTATACTTATGGAAAGCCCTAATAAGTTTGTCTTCAATGGAGATGCTTTAATAAGACATGATATTCCTCTTATAGCACTTCCTAAAGGCTCTACAATAATAAATAAAACAGATAAATATCTCAAAAAGGCTTGGGATAAGGAGGTAAGCGAAAGCTTTTTTGGCTACGATTTATTTATGAACCATGGCACTATAATGCTAATAATTGACCCCAGAACAGGGACTATACTTGATGCAAATTTAACAGCCTTTAGCTTTTATGGTTATCCTAATCTTGTAGGAAAAAAGATACAAGAGATTAATACTTTATCTGCAGAAAAAGTAAAGCAAGAGATGGAAAGGGCAAAGAGCTTAAGAAAAAATTATTTTAATTTTAGACATAGATTGGCTAACGGAGAGATAAGAGATGTAGAAGTATACTCATATCCTATAAACTTGGGAAAGGAGAACCTACTTTTTTCATTAGTTTTCGATATAACAGATAAACTAATTGCACAAAAAGAAAAAGAAAAGGAAAGAAAAAGAGTAATAGAGGCTCTTGTTGGCTTGCTTGTAATGACAATTGCCTTTTTTATAGTCCTTTTTATGTATACATTAAGTAGGAGGAGATCAGAAAAAGCATTAATAGAAAAGAATCATCAACTGCTGGAAGCCCAAAGTCGCATAAAAACTCTAGAAGGGATAATACCCATTTGTATGTATTGCAAGAAAATTAGAGATGACCAGGGTTACTGGAATCAGTTAGAGAAATATATTACAGAAAATACATCAGCTCTACTTAGTCATGGCACTTGTCCCGATTGTGCAAAGAAATATTATGGAGAATATTTAAAGGATAAATAACCAATTTTTTGTTAAATACTTTTTAATAAATCATTATCATATTTCATTGAAAAATCCTTACTAATTATTTTACCGTCAGTTTGTAGTTGAAAATAATTATTTTTTTGTTGTAAAATTATCATTTGCTCATTTAATAGGATAAGGGGCTTATTTTTGGTAGTTGAGGTGCTTCTAATTAGAATTAGGTATTGATTTTTTTAGTAGGGGTTTTGCTTGTTATAAAATCCCTAGACGAGGAGATAGATGGCTAAGGAAGATGCGATAGAGGTAGAGGGTAAGGTAATAGAGACCTTGCCGAATGCTATGTTTAGGGTGGAGTTAGACAATGGGCACAAGATACTTGCGCATGTTTCAGGGAAGATGAGGATGCATTATATAAGGATACTACCTGGAGATAGGGTGGTGATAGAGTTATCGCCCTATGATTTAACGAGGGGTAGGATAATATACAGGGCGAAATAATAGAGTAAGGAGTAGGATATATGAAAGTAAGGCCGTCAGTAAAGAAGATGTGTGAGAAGTGTAGGGCTATAAAGAGGAAGGGTGTAGTGCGGATAATTTGTGAGAATCCTAAGCATAAACAGAGACAGGGATAAGGAGGTTAAAAGTGGCGAGGATAGCGGGTGTAGATTTACCAAAGAATAAGAGGATAGAGATAGCGTTAACATATATTTATGGGATAGGGCCTACACTATCAAAGAGGGTACTAGATGAGGCGAAGGTTGACTATAACATAAGGACGAAGGATTTAACGGATGATCAGGTAGCGAGGATAAGAGAGGTTATAGACAAGAGTCATAAAGTGGAGGGTGATTTAAGGAGAGAGATAGCCTTAAACATAAAGAGGTTAATGGAGATAGGGTGTTATAGGGGTTTAAGGCATAAGATGGGTTTACCGGTAAGAGGTCAGAGGACCCATACGAATGCGAGGACGAGAAAGGGTCCGAGAAAAGCGCTTGGAAGCACGAGAAAGGCGAAATAAAGGGGGGTTATAGATGGGTAAGGCGAGAGTAAAGAAGAAGAAAGAGAAGAAGAATGTACCCAATGGGTATATATACATCAAGTCAAACTTTAACAATACGATAGTATCGGTGACAGACATGCAAGGCAATGTAGTAGCGTGGGCGTCATCAGGTAGTGTAGGATTTAAGGGTTCGAGGAAGGGTACACCCTATGCGGCGCAGCTTGCTGCTGAGAATGCTGGTAAGAAGGCGGCGGAGATGGGGATGAAGAACGTTACAGTTTGTGTAAATGGTCCTGGGTCAGGAAGGGAGTCGGCCTTAAGAGTATTACAGACCTTTGGATTCAAGATAATAGCGATAAAAGACATAACACCGATACCACACAATGGTTGTAGGCCGCCCAAAAGAAGAAGAGTATAAGGAGGTATATCTTGGCAAGATATATAGGTGCAAAATGTAGGCTTTGCAGGAGGGAGAACAGTAAGCTGTATCTTAAGGGGGACAGATGCTATACGGACAGATGTTCCTTTGAGAAGAGGAACTATCCGCCGGGGGTATTTGGGCAGTCGAAGATGAAGAAGCTATCCAACTATGGTATACAGTTAAGAGAGAAGCAGAAGGTAAAGAGGATATATGGGATAGTGGAGAGGCAGTTTAAGCTTAACTATTTCAAGGCAGATAAGATGAAGGGGGTAGTAGGAGAGAACCTATTGTCTCTATTAGAGAGGAGGTTAGACAACGTAGTATATAGACTTGGCTTTGCCAACTCTCGAACACAGGCGAGGCAGCTTGTATTACATAGATTTTTTAATGTTAATGGTAGGAAAGTAAACATACCGTCCTATCTTGTTAAGCCTAACGATGTAATAGAGTTAACAGAGGCTGGTAAGAATAATGCTACCATAAAAGATGCTTTAGAGGCGGTAGTAAGGAGGCATATTCCAGCCTGGTTAGAGTTGGATAGAGAATCAGGAAAGGGCTATGTAAGGTCAAAACCAACTCGTTCCGACGTTGAGTATCCGATACAGGAACAGCTTATTATTGAGCTTTACTCCAAATAAAAGATAGGAGGAAAATTAATGTATAAAGTCTGGAAAGATTTAATAAAACCCAAGCGGGTTGAGGTCGATAAAGAGACCTATAGTAAGACCTATGGCAAGTTTAAGATAGAGCCTTTAGAGAAGGGTTTTGGTACGACAATAGGCAACTCATTAAGAAGGATAATGTTATCGTCATTATATGGTGCGGCGGTATCAGTTGTAAGGATAGAGGGAGCAGACCATGAGTTTATGTCACTACCTGGTGTAAAAGAGGATGTAATAGACATACTTTTGAATATGAAGCAGGTGAGGTTTAGTGTACCGTCGGACTATAAAGATGAGTGGGCTCGGATAAGTGTCAAGGGGCCGGGTAACGTTTATGGAAGGGATATAAAATTTAATAATAGTGATGTGGAGATACTAAATCCTGATTTAGTGATAGCAACCTTAGATAAGGGAGCGGTTTTTAATGCGGAAGTATTGGTGAAGTTAGGTAGGGGTTGGGTGCCAGCTGAGAGGAACAGGTTAGAAGATATGGAGATAGGGTATATACCGATTGATGCCATATACTCACCGATAAAGAGAGTGACCTTTGATGTAACGAATACGAGAGTAGGTCAGATGACGGATTACGATAGACTTACGATGGAAGTATGGACAGATGGTAGTATAGATCCTGAGGATGCCTTAGGGGTTGCGGCGAAGATACTTAAGGAACATCTTGATATGTTTATACACTTTGATGAAGACGAGGAAGAGTTAGAGACGAAGGAAGTTGCAGTTACAACAGAGCCACAACTAAACGAAAACATCTTTAAAAGTGTTGA
>FMJZ01005559.1_pt1 | contig 35054 bp, 34 predicted proteins | sample 1987881 | NCBI WGS metagenome assembly FMJZ01 (sample SAMEA4378227, study PRJEB15110) | soil metagenome | biome: soil; feature: Field; material: Soil | place: India | collected 2015-03-11 | depth 0 m
TGGCGGTGTGTGTCGGAGTGTTGGATGGAGTGAAAGTCGGGGTGCGAGTTGGAGTATTGGTGGGGGTGGACGTGGAAGTGCGCGTGAATGTGGGCGTGAAGGTAAGCGTAAAGGTTGGTGTGTGTGTTGGCGTGAAGGTTTGGGTTGGGGTTGGTGAGAAGGTTCGAGTTGGCGTGTAAGTTGGTGTCGCGGTTGGCGTGGCCGTCGGGGTTGGCGTGCGAGTGTTGGTAGGTGTGAAACTATTGGTCGGGGTAAACGTTTGGGTTGGAGTGCGGGAGGGAGTAAACGTCGGTGTCCGGGTTGGCGTCGGTGTGTGTGTTGGTGTGAACGTGGGCGTAGGTGTCAGGGTCGGAGTCGGCGTTCGCGTTGGAGTTGGAGAATTCGTAGGAGTAAAAGTCGCGGTCGGAGTGTAACTCGACGTCGGAGTGAAGCTTGGCGTTGCCGTCGGTGTCGCGGTGAAGGTGCCCGTAGCTGTAGCGGTAGCCTTCGGCGTGGCTGTGGCCGTTGCCGTGAAAGTTCGGGTGGGCGTGGCACTTGCCGTGAACGTTGCCGTGCGAGTGGGCGTAATCGTCGGCGTCAGTGTCAGAGTTACCGTTGGTGGCGGCGGGACAAGTTCCAAACTGACCGCGCGGACTCTGGCTGCTTCGGGAACCGAAAGAAACAGGTGTCCGTCGCCATCGATGGTGAGTCCCATGACTCGACTGATCCCGGCGGCCAAGGCGCTGCCCCCGTCTCCCGAGTCGAGGCTCGCGCCCGTGCCGGCCACGGTTGTGATGATCCCTGTGGCCATGTCCACCCGCCGAATCCGGTAGTTGCCAGCGTCGGCAATGAACAAGTTCCCGAAGCGGTCAAAGGCAATGCGTAGGGGCCCCGAAAGCTGTGCTTGTGTGGCCGGTCCGCCATCACCCGTGAAACCTGCCCAACCCGTACCGGCAACCCGCTCGAGGAGGCCCGCACGGATACGGCGCACCGCATTGTTGCCCCGGTCGACGAAGTACACGTTACCGTCGGGTCCGATGGCAACGTCGCTGGGCGAACCCAAGGGTGACTGATCAGCCACAGCTCCGTCGGGCGGATTGCCCCAACTGCCATTTCCCGCAATCGTCGTGATGATTCCGCCTTCGACCTTACGGATGCGGTTGTTCTGAAAGTCGGCGATGTAAAGAACACTGCCATCAGCGGAAACGGCAACCGCGTACGGGTTAGCCAGTGTGGCTCGAGTTGCCGGGATGTTGTCGCCGTTGTAACCGAACCCGCCCGTGCCGGCGATAGTGGAGATCGTACCGGTGGCGGCATCGAGCCTTCGCACACGGTGGCCGCTTAATTCCACGATGTAAAGGTTGCCGCGTTCATCGCTGTCGACATCGAAAGGATTCGTGAGCTGCGCAGCCACCCCAAGTCCCCCATCGCCACAGGAGGAGCCCGAGTCGCACGGCGTACCGTCGCCCGCAACGGTGGTGATCGTACCGGTGAGAGAACTTACCACCCGCACGCGGTGGTTCGCGCTATCGGCGATGTAAAGCTCGAAACCGTTGGCTGCGGCAAGCGGGCGAACCAAGAGCCCCTTCGGATCCACTAGGGCATTCTCCGCCGTACCGCCATCACCCACACCACCGCCGACGAAAGGAGCAACCGTGCCGGAAGCTAGAATCGCCCGAGCCCGGTTTTCCACATGCGGTGGCTGGGTTACGTACTGACCCACATAAATTGAGCCTTTCACCCAGTCAGCCGCGAGGCCGGTAAGCATGGCGAAGCTCGTTTCTGTGGCGAGCTGGCCGTCTGGAGATGGGGAACGCACACCGGTTCCCGCAACGGTTTTGATGATTGATTGCGGTGTAACGACGCCGGCAATGGCGTCGATGCGGCGTACGCGGTTGTTGCCCACGTCGGTGAAATACAAATTTCCCGCCCAGTCGAACGCCAACCGCGCTGGATTGAAAATCCGGGCGCTAGCGGCCGGGCCGTTGTCTCCGCTGAACCCCTGCACGCCATCTCCCGCAATGGTCGTGATCATGCCTTGAGAGTCAACACGGCGAATGCGGGAATTCCCGTAATCGGCAATGAAGACATTCCCGAAACCATCGAGCGCGACGTGCCACGGGTTCGCTAGCTTTGCTTGAGTTGCCGGACCGTTGTCACCAGCGAACCCCCACGCTCCGGTGCCGGCAAAGGTGGTAATGATTCCGTCGGGTCCGATTTTCCGAATCCGATTGCCGTCTCCTTCAGCCACGTACAAGTTGCCTGCAGAGTCGAAAGCAACACCCCGAGGACCATTGATGCTCGCTTTAGTAGCAGGGCCGCCATCGCCGCTACTGAACGGCCGGCCATCACCGACGGCGGTGACGATGGTTCCATCGCGCGAGATTTTCCGGACACGGTGGTTCAGCGTGTCCGCAACAAACAGCGCCCCGTCGGCCCCGCAGGTGACATCGGTAGGGAAGTTCAGTTGGCCAGCGACAGCCGGCCCGCCGTCGCCAGAAAACCCACGTGTACCGTTGCCTGCGACCGTGTCAATAACCAGCGATTCCAGGTCAACCTTGCGAATGCGATGATTTAGACCGTCGGCAATAAACAGCGTGCGGCCGCACAAGGCCATTCCCCGTGGATCGACAATGCCGTTGATGGCCAAGCCGCCGTCGCCGACCCCGCCCCCTACCACGGTATCGATTCCGCCCTGAGGTGGAAGCTCGAACGCCAAACTCAAAGAGGCAAAAATCAACCTGGCGAGAACAATCGCGATCAACCCGGTTGCACGGATATGCTGGGACGCAAAGCGGAAACGCGGCGGTTCTTGAGGGAACGTTCTGATATCAGGCTTTCGGGTCATTCCGCTTGCCCATCACATCTTGCGTAAGTGCTGAAATTTTCTCGCGGGTCCGTCGCCGAACCGGGGCGCAGGTAACCCGCCGCGCCAAATCCGTGCCAGACGAGGCTACCCGCCTCGGTAAGGCAAACGAGCACAGTGTGCCTACAATCAGCCGCCGTTGCCGGCGAAAAAATGCCACCATGGTTACGTTGACCGCCGCCCGCGCCGACTGTGTACGTCGGCCCCTGCACTGCAAAAGCTAGGGCTTTGACCCCTTGCACATCCAACAACCGCCTCTACCGCCATCCATTGCCTCGGGTTACGGGCCCAGGGAGCTTGCGGGTTCACAATACATCTCGCAAATCCTCGGGCAAATCAACCAAGAAAATTTGTTGGTTCTTTGCTGGTGGCAACCGATCCGCCTGCGAGTTCGAAGTTTTCAAATGAGCGAAGAAGTGCGGACACCGAAGCAATGGCCGAAGGGACAGTTTGTGACGCCGTTCCCTTTGGTCTCGACCATTTTCAGGTAGCGAACGAGACGCTTGGTTTCGCCGGGCACGGTTCGCGGCGGCCAGATCGTTGCCCCTAAAGAAGACCCGTGTGCGAGTGGGCGTGAAAAGATTTGGACCTGTTGACCTGCACTGAAGGCGGCAGGCGATCCCATCCATGGTCATGCCTGGCGAAGATGCGGAGCACCTTTCACCTCCGAGCGAAATTTTCCGGACCCAGCCCCTGATCCGCGCGTAAAGAACCGGTGGGCTGGCTTTCGTCGGGCGTAAGGTCCCGTGTCTGGTCTAAGAAGGTCGGTGCTGCAGACGACTGGACTGTTCTGCGAGGGTGGTTTGCCGGATTGGCTGGCTTCGTGTTGCGACCGTGAGCCTCTAGGGCCGCGGCCTCCATCCACTTCGCGAGCGCGGATTGGTGAACGAGAAAGTTAACGTATGACAACGGCCATTCCTTGCGAACTCCTGGTGGCCGTTGCCCAAAGACCTGTGGTTTGCGGTTGACATGGCCTTGCGCAGCATGATAGGCAGAAACCCGCTTTTTACGGGTGCTGTTTCGTGCCTGAGGTGAGGGTGGCCTCGCAGCAAGAAGGAGTTTGCGGATGGTTCGAGGACAAATGAAGCGGGTGGTTGTGGCTGGACGCAGAGTTCTTGGTGGATTCAGTGCATTTGTTGCGGGGACGTTGGGGATTGTGGGGACTTCTCACGCGCAGTTTAGCCTTGCGTTTAACCAACGAGCGTCGAACGGAACAGTTTACGAGGTGCTCGTCGTGCCGAACCCGCCGCTTTCTGCAGGGGCCGACGAGATGCGGATCACGACAATTGCGGGCTCTACATCTGGTGTGCAGTCTTGCTCCTCTACTGGTGGAACCTCCGGCCAAAACACTGCCGCAGTAGCTGGCGTGGACCCGAACATTGGCTCCCTGCACCCGTTTACTGCCATCCGCCGTACGAACGTGCTTCAACCGAGTAACGTTTCGTCGGTGACGTTTAGCTCAGGTGGTGCGGGCCGGCTTACCATCGGAGGCATCGACATTTGTGCGAACCCGGCTGACTGTAGCGGAGGCGATCCCGACGCTTCGATCTTCGACCTCGATGGCAACGTGGTTGCTGCTGGAACCGTTGCGGGGACTTCGGTGCCAGCGGCCTGTATCGCGACGGGTGTCACCGCCCTGTGCTCATCGGGTAGCTTCACGACCTTCGGTTTTAACTTGCCACGCGATAGTACGACCAAGGCTTGTCAGAGCCCACCGACGACAAACCGGACAGTGTGCGGAGCGCCTCCGACAGATGGTTTCACTGTTCCTCCCGGACGAGTGATCGTTTTCATCTACGATGGAAACCTTGCAAACACCGGGTTTAGTGTGGGAGCTGCGGGTTTCGGTATTGACACCGATGGTTCCAATAACCCGCAGTGCAATGCCAACTCTGTGATTACGGCTGATGGCCAAAACCCGAGCGCTCCACCTCCGCCGCCACCGACGCCAACCAATACGCCGACGCTGACGCCCACACCGACAGACACTCCGACGCTGACGCCCACGAATACGCCCACTTTGACGCCTACTCTTACGCCCACATTGACCCCGACACTGACCCCAACGCTGACGCCCACCCAAACCCCGACGAACACACCCACCTTGACCCCCACGCCGACCAACACTCCGACATTTACCCCGACTCAAACCCCGACGAACACACCAACGCAGACACCGACCCGTACCTTCACGCCGACGCTGACGCCCACGGTTACCCCGTCGCCAACGCCTCCCCCCATTCCACTGATCCCGTCACCGATGTCGCCGGCCGGCTTGACCATGATCGGCGGGCTGGCCGCGGCACTGGTCTGGATGATGCGTCGTGCTGTCCGTCGAAGCTGAGGATTTGAACAATTAGTACCATTCGGGGCTGCGAAGCTGTGGGAAGAACGGAAGGTTATGGGCTTTCACCGTTTCGCAGTGCCGCAGCTCGGGCCGCGTTGGCGGTTTGTGCGGTCGCATGGAACGGCGTTGCATACGCGCAACTGAACCAAGCTTCTTCTCAGCGAGCGGCTGACGGCACAGTTTACCACGTCATTATTGTCCCGCCCGGACCATTGAACGCTGGGGCTGAGGAAGTTCGTGTCACTACCTTAGCTGGTGGCGTGCAGGGGTTGATATCGTGCTCTGGGGTCGTGGGGGGACAAGCAGCTGCAGCGCGGGCACTGGTGGGTGCGGACGCCTCTGTCGGCCAAACCCTTTTTCCTGCGGCGCAGATCTCGCGTACGACCGTGTTGAATCCATCGTCCCTCACCGTTTCCTTCTCCCCAGGAGGGAGCGGCAGACTCACATTTGGATCGGGTCCGACCGGGTTGCAAATCTGCCGGAATCCGGCGGATTGTACCGGTCCGGAATCGGTGGTGAGTCTTGTACCATTGAGCACTGCCGATTCCAGCGTACCGAAGGCATGCGTGCGCTCGAATGTCAGTGCGGGATGCACGAGTGCCACGGTGACAACGTATGGATTCGGCTTGGATACGAACAACGACGGAACATGCGATGCTGCGCCAACGACGAACACGAACGTCTGTGCGTCTGCGCCGGCGGATGGTTTTAGCTTGCCCGCAGGTCGTGCCATCGTGTTCGTGTACGACAGCGGGTTGACGAATACAGGCTTTACCATCGGTGCTGCTGGTTTTGGCATCGACACCAATGGCGCAAATGATCCGCAGTGTAGTGCAGGTACTGTCGTGAGCGCAGATGGTCAGAGCCAAAGCGCCCCGCCCCCTCCACCACCGACCTTCACTCCGACGAACACCCCCACGGACACCCCAACGCCAACCAACACGCCCACGGAAACTCCAACGGAAACCCCCACATCTACCCCGACGCCGACCCCCACCGACACCCCAACGGCGACGCCCACGAACACCCCTACCCATACGCCAACGGACACACCGACCAGCACCCCCACCAACACACCGACGAACACTCCCACGAACACCCCGACTCACACGCCAACGCACACACCGACGGACACACCGACGAACACCCCGACGAATACGCCCACCCACACGCCGACGCATACACCCACGAATACCCCGACCAACACTCCGACCCACACACCGACCCACACGCCAACGAACACGCCGACCCACACCCCCACCCACACACCGACGAGTACGCCGACGAACACGCCCACCCACACCCCCACGCACACTCCCACGAACACACCGACTCACACGCCAACACACACACCAACGCCTACCCCGACCGACACTCCCACCCCGACCCCCACGTTTACGCCGACCCATACGATGACGCCGACGCCGACCCCGACTCCGACCCCAACCCCGACACGCACGCGTACGCCTACACGGACGCCTCCGCCCATTCCGGTTGTGCCATCGCCGGTGGCGCCGTCGGGCGTGATCATGATCGTGAGCTTGCTGGTTGCTCTAGCTTGGCTCGTAAGGCGATCGGGCGGCCGTACGTCACAGTAGCGCCTTTTTCCGACAAGGGAACTGGCCGCTTTCATCGCGCGCGGCGGGGAAGTCTGACGGTCCCGCATGCGCGTCCTTAGCTGCGTGAGGTTCCGACTTCTCTTGGGACCAACAGATCCCAGATGGTTAGCTCGGCCCCGGTAGGCAGCGAGTAGTCAACCAGCGCCGCAGGGTGGGGCGGCGAAAAGAAAATCACTTGCGAAGGCGGGTCCGGTGAGAAACAAGGAGTGGCGTCGAGTCGCATGGCCAAAGGATGGCGGGTTGGCATGGGAGGACCAGAAAATCGGTTGAAACTTGTTGCCCCGGTTCAGTGGGTTCGCGGGGTGTCCCTCGCTTTGCTGCTCGCGAGCACACACGGCCTCCTCCCAGCCGCGCACGGGCAAACGAAGAACGTGGCACTCCAGCCGCCGAGCGTAGCGGTGCCGGTGTCCGGTACGGTGACCTTGGAGTTGCGGATCGACGATCCGAGCGAAATTATCGGCTACAACTTCGGCATTAGTTACGACCCCTCCCTGCTCGCCGTCGATAGCGACTTGAGCTTTAACGCACCGAATTGCCTTGCTCAGGGGAACCGCACAGACCCTGGCAAAATCTGCATTGCGATTGCTTGTCCCAATCCGTTGCCCCTGTCGAACACGAAACTCGCCGAGATTGTTTTCCGAGGCGTTGCCAACGGCACGGCCGTGGTGACGTTTGCCAACGTCACCTGCGGCTCGAGTAGTGTTCCCGCATGTCTGCTGGAACGGGAGAGTGGTGGTTCCTTTGCCTGTGCAACTTCGGGCACGACATTCCAGATCGGTCCCACACCGACGCCGACACCAACCCCGACGGGCACGGCGACATCAACGGCAACAGGAACGAACACAGCCACCGTCACGCCCACTCCCACTCGCACGCAGACTCCGACGAACACGCCTTCGGTAACTCCAACTGCAACGTTCACTTTCTCGCATACAGCCACCCGCACTGCGACACCGACAGCAAGTTCGACTCCAACGCCGTCGTTTACGTTCTCGCCTTCACCGACGCGGAGTTTCACACCCACGCGCACCGCAACCACCACACCGACTCAGACGATGACAGGCACTGCGACCCGCACTTCGACGGCTACTGCCACGGCCACGCATACTCGCACGGTTAGTCCGACTCCGACGGAAAGCGCTTCGCCGACGTTTACGGCGGTGGCGACCAGTACGCGCACACCAACCGCTTCGAGCACTTTTACGCCGAGCGTGACAGGGACCGCTACTCGGACGCCGACCGCTTCCCCCACGGCGACGCAGACCCCTTCACCCAGTGTCACGCCGAGTCAGTCTCCCACTCCAACTCGGACCAGAACGGTCACTCCGACACCCTCACCAAGTTCGAGCCCGACGTGGTCGGCCACGTGGAGTCCAACGTGGACCAGAACCAGTACGCCCAGCCCAACGCTGACCGCGACGGCCACTGCAACGTCAACCCGCACCCCCAGCGTAACGCCGTCAAACTCCGCTACGCCAACGGCCACGTTCACGCCTACTCGGACGCTTTCGCCCACCCTTTCGCCCACACCATCGATTACGCGAACTCCGACGAGCACCATTACCGGCACTCGGCCTGCAACGTTCACCCCAACGCGGACGCCGACTGCAACGGCTACATCGAGCTTTTCGCCAACAGCGACGCGTACGGGAACACCGACGCGGACCCCAACGAGCTCGGTCACACGAACTGCCTCGCCCACGGCCACCGTGACCCCAACACCCTCGAGCACGGCCAGCTCGAGCCCCACGCGATCCCTCACGCCGACGGCCACGGCTTCGTTTTCTGCAACGTCCAGCCCTACCGCGTCTCCAACGCGCACGCCTTCTCGGACTGCAACGCCCTCACCCTCGATTACGGCTACGGCGAGCCCAACCGCATCCCATACTGCTCCGGCAACTGCTTCGCCGACGTATTCGGCCACCGTGACGGCGAGCCCCAGCTCAACTGCGACAGAACCGCCGGAGGCATCACCGACATCCACGGGGACACCCACTCAGGAATTCACGGCGACGAGGACAAAGCCACCCACGATTACACGCACGCCAACGGTAACCCCGACGTCTACGCATTCCCCGCTTCCCACAGCCACGGCGTCTTCGACGCTCACTGCGTCCCCAACGGCAACAGCCACGGACACGGTGGCGCTCACTCCAACGGAAACGCCGACCGGCACGGCCACCCCTTCCGAAACTCCGACCGTGCTGCCATCACCCACACTCACCCCAACGATCGAGCCCACGCCGACGAGCACGCCCACTTTAGCGGTTAGCCCTACCGCAACTCCCACCGTGGCCGCATCTCCTTCCCCCACCGCTACCATGACGCCTGAGCCCTCTCCGACCGAAGAACCATCGCCGACGTTGTCGCCTACGGAGACGACCGCCACACCCAGCGCATCACCGACGGCCGAGGCTACGCATACGCCGGTGACCACTCCACAGGCTTCGCCCACGCCAAGTGCCACGGCCACCGAGCTTCCGCCTTCGCCAACCCCGACGGCGGAACTGAATCCTTGCCCGGGAGATTGCGACGGCGACGGGCAAGTAGCGGTTTACGAGATTGTGCGCATGGTGAACATTTTGCTGGAAACTTCTCCTGTGGAAGTCTGCATTGCCGGAGACCTTTGTGGCGACGGACGCATTACGGTCGACGAAATCGTCCTTGCTGTTCGCGCGCTACTGCTGGGTTGTCCGTTCCCGGTTTCCCCAGATCGGTGCGCCTTAGAAAAGCTTTCGGGGCCGCTGCAGTTACACGTAGCGGAATAAAGCGTGGGTTAGGCCGTAAAGCAGTTCCTGTGGTGTCCGCGCCACCACCACGTGCGTGCAATGAGGCGCGTACTGCGGAAATGCACTGTCGCCCGTGCCCCAACGGGTTGGATCCTCCGGTTGGACCCACAGCACGGCGCGGCTGCGATGGCGAAGATCGCGCAGAATCTCCGCACGCGGAGGACGATGATTGTTGCGTCCATCCCCCAGGATTAGGAGAAGAGTGTTGCGGTCGAGGCTGCGGAGCAGCTCAGGCTGCACCGTGGCTAAGACGTTACCGAAGTCGGATCGCGCATAAACGTCGAGTGGAGCTAAGGGCTGAACGTGGCCCGGCTCCACTTCCAGCTCCACAGCGCGGTCGACGAAGGCAAGAAAAAGCGCACGCCGAAAATAGGGCTGAGCGGCGGCGAGGAGGTGAAGGAAAAACTTGGTCGCATTCGCTACGGAATGCGACATATCGCACAGAGCGACGAGGTTCAGGTCGCGAGGATGCTTGCGATGGAAGACAGGTCGGGCAAAGAGCCCTGCTGTACTGACGGCCTTTCGGAACGTGGCCCGAAAGTGCAGTGTGCCTCGGTTGGTTCGCTTCCGTCGCCGCCCCAAACGCCGGCGAAAGATTTCCACCATTTTTCGTAATGCCGGGCCAAAGTCCTCCGGGCCGGCAAAGTCGAGGGCTGTCCAGGCGCGGTGAAGGAGTTGTTTGTGGGAATCATCGTGCCCAGGTTCTTCCACGCCGGTTCCGTGCGACCTTTGAGCAGACAATGCAGGCACCACGAGCTCCGGCTGTGCGCGACCGTCGTACTCGCGAAGAAGGTCCCGGACCGGGCGTTGACTCCGGCTCGGACGCGGCCGCAAACTCATGGCGTGGTCCTCGTAGGGCCTTCGCCCCGAGTTGCGGCCATCAGTCGTCACGAGATGGTGCTGGCGTCGGCGCTTTTGGCGGGGGCGACCCGCAGGGAGGAGCAAGGGGAAGAATTGCTCGAACAGGGTTTCGAACGTTGGCCGGTGCTCCGTGGTTTTCACCAGGCACGCCGCGAGGGTTTCTTTCAGGATGAGCCGCTCCACGCCGAGGAGCTGAACTCCGCGGAATGCATCGAGTACCTCCGCAGGGCTTATATCGATGCCATGCGAGCGTAGGGCTTGCACGAAGGCAAATAGGCGTTGCGTCATCGCTTGCTACAAGCTCTTCAACGGCCGCTGGAGTTTAGGAGGGAAGCCCAGCGTTGTTGCACGAGGGAAAGGTCTTCTTCGTGCTTGATCAGGGCGGTGATGGATGCTTTTGCGTGTGGCTCGTTGAGCTCCTTCACCCCAAGGGCAACCAAAGCCTCCGCCCAAGCGATGGTCTCGGCTACGCTGGGGAGTTTGCGGAGGGGAAGCCGGCGGGCACTTTGCACAAAGCGAACGATGTGTGCCCTGAGTTTCGCTTCGAGCTGTGGCACTTTGAGCCGTACAATTGCTTCTTCCTGCTCCCGTGTTGGAAAGTCGAGAAAGAAGTAAAGGCACCGGCGGCGCAATGCGTCGGAGAGTTCGCGGCTCCGATTGGAGGTAAGAATCACCGTAGGCGGCTGCTGGGCTCGGATGGTGCCAAGTTCGGGAATCGAGACTTGGAACTCGGCGAGGAATTCGAGCAAGAAGGCTTCGAATTCTTCTTCCGCCTTGTCGATTTCATCGATGAGGAGCACTGCCGGCGGGGAGCTGCGGAGCGCTTTCAGGAGCGGACGATCGAGCAAGTACTCCGCAGAGAAAATTTCCTGCTGCGCTTCGTGCCAGCTTCCGTTCCGTCCCCCATCCGCCTGCAGGCGCAGTAGTTGCTTGTGGTAGTTCCACTCGTACAGCGCTTTGGATTCGTCGAGTCCCTCGTAACACTGCAGCCGCAGCAGCGGCCGTCCCAGAGCCTCACTCAAGGCTCGGGCAATTTCCGTCTTGCCTGCCCCAGCCGGACCTTCCACCAGTAACGGTTTGCCCAAGGTGAGGGCAAGCCGCAAAACCGTAGCCAGGCCGGAAGGGGCGAGGTAGGCTGCGCGAGCCAACTGAGATTCTAACTCGGGATATGGTGCGTGCATTGCTAGCGCCAAGTGGAGCACCGGCGGGTTGAGGGTTCAACTCGCACCCTTCTGCGCTAGTGCTTGGCGGGCAGCGGTTTCCGCGCCACCTGGAGCCCAGCCTCGCCCAAGATGCGCCGGAGGTGCTGAATGCTGATGTCGTTCACGACTCCGCGTTGTACGAGTACGGAACGGAGGGTTCGCAGAGACCACTGATGGCGGGGCACCCCGCACTCGGCCGGGCCCCTGCTTGCCAAGGAGAGAATGTTGCGGCGGATTTCCGGGGTAAACCTCGTGGGACGCATGGGCTTTCGCGGCGCTTGAATTCCAATAAGGCCCTGAAGGCGAAACCGCCGAAGCCAGTAACGGACCGACGACGGCGACATTCCGACTGCGGCTGCGATTTCCGCTTCCTGAAGGCCGTTGGCGCGTGCCAGAACAATGCGAGCACGCCGCCCAACTTCTGGCTTCGCCCGCTCGACGAGTTGTTCGAGGGCGGCCCGTTGCTCGGCGGATAGCGTCAAGGGCGAGGTTCTCTTTCGTTGCCACAGGTCGGAAGGCAAGGGAACGCCACGCAACACCTGCCGTACACTTTCGACACTCAAATGTTTGACTAACCCGCGACGCAGCACATGAGATTGCAGCCTGCGGAGCGACCAGTTGTCGAACGGTTCCCCCAATGATCTCGGATGACTCATCGCGATTCGCACGATGGCATCGCGAATGTTGCTGTCGACCAGACTACGCCGCCGCCCCGCGTCTTCGGGTCCGAGACCGGCGATTCGCCTCTGGGTAAACCGATGGATCCAGCGCCGCACTGTGGAGCGGTGGACCTGCAAATCCCCCGCGATTTGCCCGAGCGTTGCGCCCCGCGCCCAAAGCAACACAGCTTGCGCCCGCCGCGCGATGTTTTGTGGTGACTCCTGAGCAATCCAGTTGAGTTCTGCCCGTTCCTCTAGTGTGAGCTCGAGCGGCTCGAGGCGTGACGCCGCGAAAGACTTCGTGGGCCGTTGGTTGGCACTCCTTCTTTGAGCCATGCAGACGCGCACAGCGCTGGCCCAGCTTTATAGAAGGTAGAGTGGTTGAGTGCAAGCAAAACGTGGTTTTGCTCAAACCTCGTCCCAAAACTCTTCTGCCCACTCAATGGAGTTCTGCCACGGCTGTTCGCACGCCGCCAGCCATGCTGTAAGTACCGCCCGGTCGTGCTCGCGTGCGCTGGAACGCCTTTTCTCGGTTCGTACGGGTCTTGTCGCTCCGAGTTGACTCATTGCGCCCTCCTGGCCCGCGTAGCGCACGCAAATATTGCGCCACAAAGGCGAGGCGAGACATAGTGTTGTACCGAACCCGTCCGGTGTCAGAAATGGCCGCGCGGCTTGTATCAAAATTCGAACGATAGAACCGCGCTCGTCAGGTGATCGTCGCTTAGCGGGCTTGACGCTCGGACTGTTCGAGGAGGCGATCCACGATTTCCACAGTTCGGTTGGCGGCGCGTTCCGCTGCCTCGCTTTGTCTCACTGCGTCCTCTGCCGCGGCAGCCGCTCGGTCAGCAGCGGCTTCCACCCGGGCAACGAGCTCTTCGAGCGATGGTTTTGTGGGCTGTGACGCTTGCGCTTCTGGTTGTGGCTGGGTGGTCACTGCAGGAGGGGGCGGGGGCTCTGGTGGGTTAAGAGCAAGTTCGATTTGCAAGCGTTTGCTCGCAGGGATGCCGCCCGAGAACTTCAGCAGGCCCAGGTTCGGGTAGGATTCCGCCAAGGTGAATGCGCGGCCAAAGTCGACTTCGACGTTACGGCGTAAGTAGTAGAGGCGTACCTCGTAGGAGTCCCAGGGCCACTCGGGGCGGATTTCCTGCACCTCGGCGTAATCGGGGTACCCGTATTGGTCCAGGTAGAGTCGGAGTTCTTTCATGCGGGCCGCTTCGCGGTCCAGCGTGGCTCGGGAAATGGGGTAGGGGTCACCAATCTCTGTAATGTAGGGGCGGCGTGCCGGAGTCTCTCGTCGGACCTCCGCCCTCGTCGGTAAGGCGGAAAGGATCAGGGCCAGGCAAACACTGGATAGCAGCCACTGTTGGTACCTCATGACCAAACCTCCTAATCACGGCAGCGTACGGGAGCTCGGGATTACGATCAAGCAAAAATTTACGGCCCTGTATTTCGAGCGGCTCTTTTGGGGTCACTTGCTTGCGGGAGCTTTGCGGGGCTAGGAGCCTGCGATACGTTGTTGAGGCCCCGTGAGGGCCGGTGAACGGAGTGAGAGAGCGATGGCAATCGTCCGCGGTGAGGAGCTGACCTACACCAAACTACAATCCATGGATTTCAGTCGCACGCTGTGCGTGCAGTCGGTTAGCGCTTTGGAAGTCCACGGCCCTCATTTGCCTCTAGGTATGGATTTGTTCATGGCCCGTTGGATGGCGGAAGAGGCAGCTCGCCGCTTTGCCGCGGCGCACCCCGATTGGACGGTCGTACTCCAGCCCCACTTACCTGTAGGCACAGATGAACTTCCGCTGCCGGGATCGGTGCGGGTTGACCCGCACACGTTTTATCGTCTTCTTTGGAGCCACGCGCGATCTCTGGTGGAAGCAGGCTATCGGTACATCGTTGTGACGAACGGCCATGGGGGACCACGCCACGCTGCCGCAATCGAGCACGTTTGCCGCAAGATCAGCCGCCGCTACGGAGTATCCATGTTTTCCCCGTCCATTCTCGCCTTGCACCGGATCATTACGGGAGAGCGCTTTGCCGAAGTGGAGTCCATTCTCGGTCGCCCGCTTTCTCCGGAAGAGCGTGCGGGTCTGCTTGCTGGCGAACATGCCGGGGGCTGGGAGACCGCCTTCCAGTTGGCCGCGAGTCCTGACACCGTAGAACCAATTTGGCAGGGCTTGCAACGCGATGAACCACCCAAGTGGGCAGTACTCAAGCGACTCGCAGAGCGATGGATCTCGTGGCGGGAGCGAAGTGGGAAGCCGGCCGAAAAAATTCGAGAATTTGTCGATGGAGTTTCCGGTGGAATTGGTTGGTTGCTCAATGCTCGGTACGGGTACGGCGGGCCTCCGGTGACTTACAAAGGAACTCCGGCGGTGGCTTCGATCGAACTGGGGCACGCCTTTCGCGAGGTGATGGTGCGCGACTGTTTGGAGATGATCGAGCAGGTAACCAAGGGTGTTGTCTCGGCGGAGGCGATCCGCAGCATTGCTTCGGACCACCCGCTGATTCAGCCGTTAGTTTGGCGGCGTGTTGCCTGGGCTTCCGTTGCGATTGTGCTGGTGCTGTGGTTGCTCTGACCGACCGAAGGCTGAGAGGAGGAGGCATGCTGTTCGGCTTACACACTGGCCCCCAAAACTGTTCGTACGACGAGCTAGTGGATCTGTGGCGTTACGCCGACAATGCAGGGTTTCATTGGATCTCGGTGTGGGACCATTTTTACCCGGCCATGCTCACGCCAGAAGACGCGCTGGGGAGTTGTTTCGAAGCCGTTTCGATCATGACGGCCTTGGCCAAGGAGACCCGACACGTGCGTGTTGGCTGCTTGGTGTTTTGTATGGCTTATCGGCATCCGGCGGTTTTGGCCAACGCGCTGGCGACCATGGATCACGTTAGTGGCGGGCGCATAGAGGCTGGCCTGGGAGCAGGGTGGAGTCAAATCGAGTTCGACGCTTACGGCATCCCCTTTTTACCCATTCGCGACCGTCTGGATCAGCTCGAAGAAGGAATCCAAATCATTCGCTCGCTGTTGACCCAACCGGTTTCCAATTTCGAAGGGAGGCACTACCGTGTGCGAGAGGCGAGGTGTGAACCAAAGCCTTTGCAAGATCGGCTGCGGCTTTGGGTAGGCGGGATGGGAGAGCGGCGGCTACTCCGAATTGCAGCACAATATGCGGACGGCTGGAATGTGCCCTTCATCAGCCCAGAGTTGTTCGGCCAAAAGAACGCTGTGCTGACACAATGGTGCGAGAAGCTCGGGCGCGACCCAGCTTCGATCACCCGTACGGTGAACGTTGGGCTAGCCATTGCGCCGAACGAGGTGGAGCTGGCAAAAAAACGCGAAGGGTTACGCCAGCAGTTCGGTGCTGCGCTGGAACTGCTCGAACCCGGAATGCTGGTTGGTACGGTGCCACAGGTGGTCGATCGGATCGAGGAATATCGCCGTGCCGGGGCGGACTGGATCATCGTTGCGTTGCGAGCGCCGTTCGACCGCGAAGGCTTCCAACTATTTACCGAAGAAGTGACCCCGGCATTTCGGCGTTGAAGGTTTGCCCCCCCGTGGCCGATCCTCACTTGATCGCCTGAGGGTTTACGGGCGACCCAACAGCACCGGTGATCGGCAGAGGCGGGGCCACAAAGAGGAATTCGTACACGCCATCTTCCGCGCAATCCTTGGCCAGCTCCTCCAGATCGAAAATCTCGCCAACTAGCATGCCCATGTGCACAATGGCGACGCAGTGCAGGGGCTGGAAGCAGTCGGGAGTTTCATTGGGGATCACTTCGGTGCCCCAGGTATCGGTGGCATAGCCGGCAATCTCATGTTGAGCGAACCACTCGGCACAGCGCAGGCTAAGTCCAGGTGCTGGTCCGCCAGCATATTGCCCCCAGCTTCCTTCCGCCCGTACTTGGGCCAACTGGCCGGTGCGGATGAGCACAATGTCTCCTCGCTCTAAGGAAACGCTTTGCCGTTGAGCAGCGGCGTCCAGTTCCTCAGGTCCGATGGCCTCACCCGGATCGAGCCAAGCTTTGCCAAGCAAACGCGGGATATCCAGGAGCACTCCGCGAGACACGATGCTTTGCTTCAGTTTGTCAATGGCATTCGCCCGCGCGCCGCTACTCGTCACCCATTCTGGTCCGCGATCGTTGTACATCTTGCCGTCGAAGAAGATGTGCGATAGCGCATCCCACTGCGTGGCACACTGAAGGGGCATGGTGATCGCATCGTCGCAGTAGCGTAAGCCGGGGATGAAGTCCTGCGCCCCGGAGGCGATGTCTCCACCGTCTTGAAGCATGAAATGCAAAGGGTTCACTCTTCCCGCAAAACCCGTTTGAGGTCCTTGGGAGTCGAACGGGATCGCCAGGGAAAACACCCGCCCGCGACGAACGAGACTAGCCGCGCGAACGATTTTCTCCGGCGTGATGAAGTTCAGGGTACCCAGCTCATCGTCCTTACCCCAGCGGCCCCAGTTTGACAGCCGCTTCCCCAGTGCACGGACATCCTCAATGGTGAATCGTTGCTGCGCCATCGACGCCTCCCCATGCAATTTCGTTCCGCAACTCAACGGTGCAAAAACACCGGACAACTTGCGTTGCGCAATACGTACTCCGTAGTGCTGCCGAGCACCAGCTCGATGATACGGCTGTGCCCATAGGCGCCAATGAAAAGCAAGTCGTGCCGATGCTCGCGCAAGTAGTTTGCGATTCGCTCCGGGGCATTTCCCGTTTGTTGCAGCTCGAGTTTTACCTCGATGGGATACGCCTTCAGGTAGGTGCTCGCTTCCTGCAAAATTTTGTTTCCAGCAGCTTCGTCCCGGTTGACCGTGAGCACGGTGAGGGGAAGGTGAAGGACCGTGCAGAATTCCGCTGCAGAATGCATAGCGGCCGCAGCACGTTGGCTGCCGTCGTACGCCAGCAAGGGATTTTGGATTTCCTTGAACTGAAGCGTGCAGACCAACACAGGTTTGGGTGACCGCCGGGTCACGTTTTCCGCCGTGCTCCCGAGCAAGCCTGTGACGAACTTTTCGTTCACCCCGCGGTGGCCGATGGCGACCAAGTCCGCGGTTTTTGCTGCTTCGGCAATTTCGTTGGGCACGATACCCATTGTGAGGATGGTGTCGTGACGGATGCCAGCTTGGGTCGCACGGTTACGAAACTCTTCCAGGATGGCCTTGCCGCGCTCGTGGAGGACTTCGCGCATCTTCGAGGAGAAATCCAGGTAGGGCTCGAATCCGAGCGAACCGGAGATGTCGTGAAAGAAGGAGCCTTCGATGGAGACGATATCCACGACATGCAAGCCGACGACCGTCGCCTCGAGCTTTTCAGCAAGCCAAATCGCGTAGCGACAGGCCGTGCGCGCGTGCTCCGATCCATCGAGGCCAACCAAAATCGTTTTGATCATAAGACTGCCTGTACCACCGCCTGGCAGCCTTCGACAAGCGCGCTCGTCTCGTGCAAACGCAAGCTTGAACCGCAGAGAAGCCCTTGCGGGAGAAAGCGATTCGGGGCAGAAGGAGCGACAATGAAGGTAACCGCTTTGGCGCTAACCGCGCCGAGGCAACGATCCGTGTGGGTGGCGCCGAGAGACTTCGGGACAAAATGCTGGGCGATCCTGGCGACCGCTCTTTTTGTCGTTACGGTTGGCCGACCACCAACCGGAATCGTGTCGCATCACCATCCGGGAGGTGACTCGGCCCATGCGCACGTGTTCATTGACTCGAACTGGTGGGGGATCGAGCGAGCGAGCAGATCCCACGAAGTCCTGCCTTTTGCCAGGAACGAGACACCTGTCGACTGGTGGTCCCGACCAGCGACGCCCAAGCGCAAGGGTGTTGGTTTGTGGCGCCAGGGTGCACTGCCCAACTCGCACGTTCATAGCTTCTCGCCGTTTCACTCCACGCTTTTAGGCACTGCCTCAGGAACGACTGTCTACGAGTGTTCCAAGGCTGCCCACATCTTCCCGCCCCGGGATCCTTCGCATCCGTTACCGGCAAGGTGGCACTCTCGTGCGCCTCCTGGGAGCTGACCCGTTGCGCTGACTCAAAACAGTCCAGTGCGAAATTGCGGTGGCGGTGGGCTACGGCTCCGTTTCCGTAGGGGCTGGGTCGTCGCCGCTCACCGCCAGTGTCTCGGAGGTGGAGGTGCGCGTGCTCAGTGTCCGTGTTCTTCTCCGTGGAGCTGCTGTGTTCGTCGGCCTAGTTGCAGTTCACGCGGGAGCAATCCAATCGCAGGTCGATCATGTGCAAGAAGAGGAAGATTCGTCGCCGAAACGCCCGGCGCCGCAAAGTAAAGGCGGCCAACAAGGTAAAGCAGCGCGCCAAGCTGACCTTGGGGCGGTGGTGGTGCGGGCCAGCCGCCCGTTGAGTTCGGCATCCTCGGAAGAAATCCGCGCCCGCGACTTCTTGTTGCGCCCACGGGGCACATTGCAAGAAATCCTCAACAATGTGCCCGGTCTCGTGGTGGCCCAGCATCAAGGGGGTGGCAAGGCGCCGCAGTGGCTTGTTCGCGGTTTCGACGCCGATCACGGGTGGGACTTTGCCGTTTTCGTCGACGATATGCCCGTGAACCTCGTGTCGCATGCCCACGGGCAAGGGTACGCCGATGTGAACTTCGTGATCCCGGAGACTGTCCAGCGGCTGCAGCTTTACAAAGGGCCGTACTTTCCGGAGTTCGGGGATTTTGCCAACGCGGGGGCGCTACAAATCGTGACGAAAGACGAGTTTCCCGAACCGTTTGCCCTTGCCGAAGGCGGTTCCTTTGGCACGCAGCGGTACGTACTGGGCGTATCCCCGCGGCTTGGCGAGTGGGGGAGTCTCCTTGCAGTCCAAGCCTATTTCTCTGACGGGCCCTTCGAGCACCCGCAAGATTACTCGCGGTACAATGCGTTCATGAAGTTGCAGCGCGCACTCGGCGAACGGCAAGATCTAGCGATTTCGGGTGGCGCGTACGCGGGCCGCTGGGATGCTTCTGGTCAAATCCCTCTACGAGCAGTTCGAGCTGGCCGTTTGGCGTTAGCCCCATTGGAGCTAGAGCCCCTGGCGGCAACGCGCCCGTTCCGCCGCTTCGATGCCATCGACCCCACGGAAGGGGGCGAGACAGATCGGCAATTTCTCGTGACTCGGTATCGGATCGCACCGGGGGCGGACGAAGAGTGGTCAGCCCAAATTTGGGGCCAACGATACAAGTTGGCGCTCTTCTCCAACTTCACCTTTTACAAAGACACCGGGCTGCGGTTTGTCGAGCGCTCCGGGCGCGTGGTCGATGTTGCCGGTGAACCCGTGGATGTCCGGCAATTCTATTTGCCCGGCGATGGGATCGAACAAAACGATCGCCGGGTGCTGTACGGCGGGCGCGTACAGTACCTCCGCTATTGGTTTGCTCCTGGCGGGAAGGGCCTTCCGCTTCGTACTCGCCTGGCACTGGAAACGAGGCATGATGACATTGACCTTCATCTTTACCGGCAGGTTCGGCACCATCGCTTTTTCCCAGTGAACGCGGTTGCCGTGGAAGAACGCTCGCTGGGTGGCTTCCTAGATCAGCAGATCTTTGTGACAGAGTGGTTGCGTCTCGAGGCAGGGCTCCGCGGTGACGTGTTTTTCTTCGATGGCCGCGACCGGCTTCCGCGACGCGTGGGACTTTTCGATCCACTGACAAACTCCTGCGTGGGGCAGAACGACCCCAATTTTTGTGCCGTTCGCATTCACGGTCGCGTCGTCGATTCGATCGTCAGTCCCAAGGCAAACCTCATCGTTTCTCCTGGACCGAGCACGGACATCTATGTGAACTTCGGCATGGGTTTCCACTCCAATGACGCTCGCAATGCCATCCTCGCAAGGCAGTACCCGACGCTGGCTGGGCCGCTGCAAAGTCCGCTGACTCGTTCGCTGGGCTACGAGATCGGCGTGCGGACTCGAGAATTGGACCGGCTCGATCTAGCCGCCGCGCTGTGGCTGCTCGATTTGGACAGCGAACTGGTTTTTTCCGGTGACGCCGGAAACCAGCAGATTGGAGCGGGTGGAACCTTCGAGCCAGCGGGCAAGACCCGTCGCTGGGGCATCGATTTCGAAGCCCGCTATCGTGCCACGAGCTGGTTGTTCTTCGACTACGATTTGGCTTACGCGGACCCTCGTTTTCGCGGCACCGGAGAAGCGGTCCCTCTCGCTCCAACTCTTCTCATGAACGGAGGAGTCACGCTGAGCCCGCTCGATCAATTCGAAGCTGCGTTGCGGGTTCGCTACCTGGGGGATCGCCCCGCGATCGAAGATCGTTCTCTTACGGCGCGTGGCTACACGCTGATCGATTTGCTCGGACGCTACCGCTGGCGAAACGTCGAGGCATCGATTGCCTTGTTGAACTTGCTCGACCGGGATTGGCGCGAGGCGCAATTTGCGGACACGTCATGTTTGCTGGAAGAACTGCAGGACCCTGCGCGACACCCCGACGCGGCCTGTACGATACGGCCCGGATTGCAGGGGACACACCCTGAGCCACCGCCGGACATCCATTTCACACCGGGTAACCCTTTATGGGTGCGAGGGGGGCTCTCCGTGTACTTTTGAACGCATGGCTTGCCGGACGATCTACGGCTCGAAGACCGTGGATCGAAGACTTCCACCATGGTCAGGGTTACGAGGGATGGACGTTTGTGAACGATGCGGTATGGCAAGGGTGGCCGCCATGATGTCGGTGCACCACGCGCGCGCAGCCCGATGCAGGCAGGTGGCTGCGAGGTATCGATGGCCAGGTTTGCTAGCGAAGATCGACACGGGTAGATTGCGCTTACATGGCGGACAGCACATTCCCCTCTCCTGTGGCGACCGACGCGCAAGCGTCGTTCTTCGACCAACTTGGGGTTCATCCCCGTTGGTTGGAGGAGAGTGTGGGCAGTGCCTTGCGCCGCCGTTGCGACGACGCCGACTTATACTTCGAGTATCGCACGATCGAGGCAATCAGCTTGGAAGACGGTTTGGTGAAGTCGGCCTCTCGCCAGGTACGGCAGGGGGTCGGCGCGCGGGTCGTGGTTGAGGACCGAACTGGGTACGCGCACACCGACGATCTAACGTTGGAAAGCTTGCGGTTGGCAACGCGGGCTGCCGAAGAGATTGCTTGGCAAGGAGGAGAGGCCCGTTCCGTCGCGGTTGCCTTGGAGCGCCCTAGACACAATTTGTACGCTTTGCGTTCCGCTCCGATTTTGGTCCCACCGGAGGAGAAGGTTCGCATGCTGTCGCGGGTGGACGAGTTCGCCCGCAGCTTCGACCCGCGCATTCGCAACGTTCTCGCCAGCATCGTGGTGGAACACAAGTTCGTTCTCATTGCCACGGCTGAGGGGCGGGCTGTTGCGGATGTTCAGCCGCTTGTGCGCATGCAGGTAACGTGCATCGCCGAGGAGAAAGGCAATCGGCAACAGGGAAGCTACGGCGGCGGAGGCCGGGTAGAGTTCGACTACCTGAAGGAGAACGAGCGCTACCTACTTTTCACGCGCAAGGCAGCCGAGCAGGCGGTCCGCAACCTGAGCGCGGTGGATGCTCCTGCTGGGGAGATGGTGGTGGTCCTAGGGCCTGGATGGCCAGGCATCCTGCTGCACGAAGCGGTTGGTCACGGCTTGGAAGGCGATTTCAACCGGAAGGGAGTGTCGGCATTTTCGGGCCGTTTAGGAGAAGTGGTTGCATCGCCTCTGTGCACCGTTGTCGACGATGGCACGATTCCCAATCGGCGAGGCTCGCTGAATGTCGATGACGAAGGAACACCCACGGGCCGAACCGTACTCATCGAGAACGGAATTCTTACCGGCTATTTGCAGGATCGGTTAAACGCTCGTTTGATGGGCATGCGCCCGACGGGCAACGGCCGGCGAGAATCATTTGCGCATCCGCCCATGCCGCGAATGACCAATACGTTTTTGCTCCCCGGAGAAAGTGATCCGGAAGAAATCATCCGCTCGGTGGATCGTGGTCTGTATGCTGTGTACTTTGGCGGGGGGCAGGTGGACATTACCAATGGGAAGTTCGTGTTTTCCGCAAGCGAGGCCTACCTGATCGAGGGAGGGAAAGTAACGCGACCAGTGAAAGGAGCTACCCTGATCGGCCACGGACCGGAAGTGCTCAAACGGATCACCATGGTTGGTTGCGACCTGGCTTTGGACGAAGGGATCGGGACTTGCGGCAAGGATGGTCAGTCGGTGCCCGTGGGTGTTGGCCTCCCCACAGTTCGGATCGACGGGCTGACAGTCGGTGGAACTCAACCCGTGCGCTAAAATACCATGCTTCTCGCCGAGATTTCGGAACTCGTGTTGAGTGCAGCGAAGGCGAACGGGGCAACGGCTGCCGATGTGGTGGCCGTGAGCGGGAGAAGTTTGACCGTCGCAGTGAGGTGTGGGCGCATCGAGAAGGTCGCACAAGCTGAGGAAAAGCAGCTTGGACTCCGGGTATTTATCGGAGCGCGTAGCGCCGTGGCTGCCACGGCGAACTTTGCTCCGGATGCCCTGCGTGATTTTGCGGCGGCGACATGCGCGCTGGCGAAGGTCGTTGCCGAAGATGATTGTGCTGGGCTGCCGCAGCTCGAGGAATGCGCGCGCGACTACCCAGACCTCGGATTGTCGGATCCGCACGTCCGTGCACTTACGCCTTCCGCGGCTCGGCAGCTCGCGGAACGAGCTGAGAGCAGCGCGCTGGGGTACGATGCGCGAATCGTGAATTCTGAAGGAGCGGAGTGTTCTGCAGAGTTCGCACAAAGCTGGTACGCGACGACCAGCGGGTTCGCCGGCGGCTATGAGACGACCGCGGCCAGCGTTTCCGTGGTGCCGGTGGCGAAAGGCTCGCAAGGGATGCAACGCGATTACTGGTACTCTGCCGCTAGGCGCGTGGAGCAACTGGATTCTCCCGAGGAAATCGGGCGCAGGGCCGCAGAGCGAGCGTTGCGTCGGTTGGACGCAAGAAGCGTCGGGACGTGCGAGGTCCCAGTCGTGTTCGATCCGGAAACTGCGGCCTCTTTGTTAGGACACCTTTCCCAGGCAGTTTTGGGACAGGCGATTTTCCGCGGCACATCGTTTCTGGTCGGCCGGCTCGGTCAACGGATTGCGCCAGAATTCGTGAACATTGTCGACGACGGAAGGATCCCATCTGCTCTCGGATCGAAGCCTTTCGATGCCGAAGGTGTGGCCACCCGTCGTACCGAGGTGGTGAGAGAGGGACACCTCTGCTCGTACTTGCTCGACTGCTACTCCGCGCGAAGGCTTGGCTTTCAGGCGAGTACCGGAAGTGCCAGTCGTGCAGTTGGATCGGCACCTTTTGCATCACCCACGAATTTCTTTCTTCTTCCTGGGAAACAAGCGCCGGAGGAAATCGTTCGTTCCGTCAAACGTGGTCTGTACGTGACCAACTTGATTGGCTTTGGCGTGAATCAGACCACCGGCGATTATTCCCGCGGAGCCAGTGGCATCTGGATCGAAAACGGCGAGTTGACGTTTCCGGTGGAGGAGGTGACAGTTGCGGGCAATCTTCTCAATATGTTTTCTCGGATTGAGGCAATCGGCAGCGATCTCGAATTGCGACGCCGGGTAGCGGCACCGACGATTTTGATTGGAAAGCTTACCGTGGCGGGACGCGGTTGATGTGGCGAGCCAACGCATGGGTGGGGCTGTTCGGCTGTGGGCGGCGGCTGGGTTGGCGATATTTGTCGGCGGGTGCGGCTGGTTTCGTACCCGCCCCCCGATCGAGCCGCGGGTGGGGGCCAAACAAGAGGGTGTTGCCTCCTGGTATGGCCCTGGTTTTCATGGCAACCCCACGGCCAGTGGCGAGGTGTTCGATCAGTATGAACTTACCGCGGCACATCCGAGCCTACCTTTAGGTACACGAGTGCTCGTGACCAACCTGGAAAATGGGCGGCAGGTGGAAGTACGCATCAACGATCGGGGCCCGTTTGTCGATGGCCGGGTCGTCGACCTATCCTACGCCGCCGCTCGTGTTCTGGGGATCACCCGAGCAGGAACGGCACGTGTTCGCCTCGAAGTCATCGGCTTTGGGGAGCCTAGGCTGCGTGCTGCGAAGTATGCCATCCAGGTAGGAGCGTTTGCCGATCGACGCGATGCGGAGCGACTGCGCCGGGCCTTAAGTGCGAGGTTTGCAACGACTCGCGTGCAGGCCTGGCGCCTAAATGGGCGGACTTACTACAGGGTTCGCCTTGGCCGCTTCGAACGCCACGACGACGCTCGCGAGTACGCCAGGCAGATAAAACTATTGGGTGTGGCGCCCATCATCGTCCGCTTGGAGGAGTAGTCGTGAGCCGTTTGCTCGTGGCTTGGAAACCGGTCGTCGAGGCCGTGAGCTTGCTGACCATCGCACTGCCGTTGGCCTTATGGTCGCATCTGCCCGCCGTTTGGATCTTGGTTCCGCTTCTCTACCTCTTCGTGACTAAGCGCGACCTGGATCCGTATGGCATCACCTTGCGCGGCATCCCTAGTGCGCGTTTTCATCTCGTACTGCTTGTGGGCGTGTTTCTGCCGTACTTGGTGGGACATTACGTGTTTGGAGTATGGTACCTAGGTCAACGATTTTCTTTGCGCTTTCCAGATGAGTTTCCACAGCTCGTGCTAGAGCACTTGCTGGGAGTGGGCTTGGCCGAAGAGTTTTTCTTTCGGGCGTACATGCAGACGGAGTTCGACCGGGTGGCTGGCCTTCGTTGGTCTTTTTTAGGCGCCCGCATCGGTCCGGGACTGCTTTGGGCAAATGCCCTGTTTGCTTTTTGCCATGTGTTCAACGGAGGGCCCGCACGACTGATCGTTTTCTTCCCTGGTTTGCTTTACGGGTGGCTGTGGGCACGCACGCATAACCTTGTGGTTCCAGCTTTTTACCATGGATTGAGCAACATCCTCATGAGCGTCATGCTTGCGTCCTTCCGAAATAGCGTCATTGGGTTGCCGCTTGGGTGACAAAACACGGCCCATCGCCTTCGTGCGGCATTTGGGCGGCCAAGTTACGACACAGCCCCGTTATCCTGTTGACACTTAGACTGGGTTTGCCCGGTACGCAGATGACAAAGCCTGTCCCTTGCGGTCACACGGAAACTTGAACCGCCACCTCGGAGTGCTGGCCTAGAGCTTGCATCGAGTCCTCACCCGTTCGCGGTGAGGTCACGACCATGGCAATGGACATCACGCAATTATTGAGCTTCGCGCATCGTGAGGGAGCGTCGGACGTACACTTGTCCTCCGGGGAACCGCCGATGGTGCGTATTCACGGGGACATGAAGCGCATTGAACATCCGCCTCTAACGCCGGACGAGGTTCACCGGATGGTGTTCGACATCATGACCGATTCTGTGCGCAAGCAGTTTCAAGAGACCAACGATGTTGACTTTTCTTTTGAGCTGGGGGAGGTCGCCCGGTTTCGCGTCAATGTGTTTCGCACCCGCAAAGGCGAGGCGGCCGTGTTTCGGACCATCCCCACGAAGGTCATGACCATCGACGAGTTGGGGTTGCCGCCGGTTATTAAAGAGATTTGCAAAAAGGAGAAGGGGCTAGTGTTGGTGACCGGCCCAACCGGATCCGGAAAGTCCACCACTTTGGCGGCGATGATCGACTACATTAACGAAACTTACGAGGGGCACATCCTGACCATCGAGGATCCGATCGAGTTCGTGCACCGGTCAAAGAAGTGTCTCGTCAACCAGCGAGAAGTTGGTCCCCACACGATGTCCTTTAACGCAGCGCTGCGCGGAGCACTGCGCGAGGATCCCGATGTGATCCTGGTGGGCGAAATGCGCGACTTGGAAACCATCTCCCTTGCGCTCACGGCCGCGGAAACGGGACACCTGGTGTTTGCCACCGTGCACACGTCGAGTGCGCCGAAAACCGTCGACCGCATTATCGACGTATTTCCCGCAGCGCAGCAGGGGCAGATTCGTGCGATGTTCGCAGAGTCGATCCAGGCCATCATCACGCAAACGTTGGTGAAGAAAAAAGCGGGCGGGCGGATTGCCGCGTTGGAGATTCTCATTGGCACTCCAGCAGTGCGGAACTTGATCCGCGAAAACAAAGTTCACCAACTGCCATCAGCGCTGCAAACTGGCCAGGCTTGGGGAATGCAAACTTTGGATATGGCCTTGCTCGACCTCGTGGCTCGTGGCCTGGTGACGAAGGAGGAGGCGCAGTCACGTACTTTGACGCCGAACTTGTTCGGGCCCGAAACTGCGGCGCGCGGTGACGGACGTGGAGGAACGCCGCTTAAGGCAGCGAGACCGTTACTGGGGCGTTGACGGAGGCTGCAGCCGATGCCGGATATTCGCGAACTCCTTTCCGAGATGGTCGCGCGCAATGCTTCCGACTTGTACCTCACGGCCGACAGTCCGCCGGTGTTCCGGGTCGAAGGGGTCAACCAACCCTATGGCACGACCCCTTTGACGCCGCGGGAGGTGGAACTTCTGGCGCATTCGCTGATGAGCGAGCGCCAGCGGGCGCAGTTCGATGAAAAGCTCGAAATGAATTTAGCGATTGCCTCGGAGCGCTTGGGCCGTTTCCGCATCAACGTATACCGGCAGCGAGGTGTGGTAGGCGTCGTGATCCGGCAAATCAAAACCCGAATTCCCACCTTGGATGAGCTCGGTCTTCCACCTGTACTCAAAGATATTGCACTCAGTCGCAGGGGATTGGTGCTGGTTACGGGCGCCACCGGCTCCGGTAAGTCCACCACGTTAGCGGCAATGATCGACTATCGAAACGAAAACTCGACCGGGCACATTTTGACCATCGAGGATCCCATTGAGTTCATTCACCCCCACAAAAAGTGCATCGTGAGTCAACGCGAAGTGGGGTTCGATACGGTCTCTTTCAACGAGGCATTGCGGAACACGTTGCGGCAGGCTCCCGACGTGATTTTGATCGGGGAGGTCCGCGACGTGGAGACGATGGAAGCAGCCATTACCTTCTCCGAAACCGGGCATTTGTGCCTGGCCACGCTGCACTCGAATAACGCGAACCAGGCGATCGAACGGGTGATGAATTTCTTCCCCGCTTCCCGCCACCCAGAGATTTATTTGCAGCTATCCCTCAATCTCCGCGGGATCATTTCCCAGCGGCTCGTGCCTGGTGTAGACGGCAAGCGGGTGGCGGCGTTGGAAATTCTGATCGACACGCCATACGTCAAGGAGCTGATCAAGCGGGGCGAAGTCGACAAACTGAAGGAGGCGATGGAAAACAGCACCCAAGAAGGGGGGCAAACGTTCGATCAAGCGTTGTACGAGCTTTACGCTCAAGGCCGGATTACCGAAGAGCAAGCACTGGCAAACGCCGACAGCGCCAACAACCTGCGGATCCGCATCAAACAACTGGAAATTGCCCGCAAGCACCCCGTACAACGGAAGGCTGCGGTGCTAGCAGATACTGGGGGTTTACGCATCGAGGGGAGGGAGCCACCGAGTACGTTGCGGAAGCCCGGAGGGCTTGGGGGCTGAAGGGGGGCCACCACTCGGACCTTGGGTGGTGGGGGCCCGGGTACGGAATCCTGACGTGGGGCGGCAGGATTCCGGCCCGGCCCAACAAGAACCCTAAAGGTCTATTTCTCTGGAACTCGGCGCATCGGCGTGGCTGAGAGCACCCACTCCAAGTAAGGTTGGGAGCCTTCGACCACCTCTAACGCAATCACTTCTGGTACGGCGTAAGAGTGCTTCTCGCGTACGGCGGATTCCAAGTCAGCGAAATTTTGGGCAGCCGCTTTGATGAAAAGGAGGTACTCTTCCTCCTTTTGAAGATTGCCCTCCCACACGTAAACGGAGCGAATCGGCCCGATGATGTTCACGCACGCCGCCAGTTGCTGCCGCACCAGATGCTCGGCGATTTCCTCCGCTTGCTTTGGAGTGCTGGTCGTCACCAGTACGACATAGAGTTTGTTCGACGTCATAGTGGAGTCTCCCCACTAAGTGGAAACGGTGGTGTCCGCTCTTTGGCGTTGTTGCCAATGTTGGACGATCCAAAGATAATCCATTTCTGCTTGGCGCGGGGGTAAAGGGCGGGGCAGTACGGGCGTGCGGCGAGTGCGCATGCGAACCCACGAGCGAAGGCGATGGAAGAAACTCTGTTGCCGCAGACGTGGCAGTACCCCACGTTCGATCAGCTCCCACTCCAAGACCTCTCTCACACGTTCATGAAGGTAACCGCGACGGCAAATGTCGGCGAGAGAGTTGGCCAGGTGGCGCGGAGTCAAGTTCGCCTCGATCATGATACTGTGGCCCACGTCGGCCACGGCATCGGCGTCCAGGTGCTGATCTTGGTACAGGCAAGCCGCGCTTTGAAAGTAATCGAAGGTGGGAATCAGCCGAGGGCCAAAAGGCTCGAAGATTTTCGGCGGCGAACGTCGCTCGAGATTGATGTAAATTCGCTCCACCGCATTCACTGGCTTGAGCTGGCGAGCAAGCTCCTGTGCTTCTTGGCTCAGTTCCGGATCCACCCCAATCCGGTCGAGAATTTGGGGTAGGTCTGCTGCCCCAAGCCTCCCCGCGAGCAGATCAGCATAAAGGGAATAAATGATCGGGTCCGATTCCCAGTCGTCCCCGAACAGCACCTCGCGGGCATGGTCAGGGAATTCGTTGCGCTGGCGCAGCAGCACCGTGAGCTTGTAGCCCACTTGCTCTCGCAAGTTACGGAAGCGGCCGCGCATGATGTGCTGGAGCTGGTTCTTGAACGTGATGCCGTCGTACTCCGTGCCGTCGAGAGCCAGCTTCTCCTTGATCGCCTTAGCAATTTGGGGCGGGCTCGCGGAGATGAAGAATACCCGCACTTCCCGCCCTTGTTGCCGTGCGACCCGGCGCAAATGGCGAATGAGAGTCACCACTCCAGGGACGGTAACTTTGTCTTCGGGTTTCTCGAACGGAATTTTCACCAAGTCGCGGAAAGTGTCGAACTCGCTACGCAAGTAGGTTTTGTCGAGATCCCACCGGAAAACAATGGGCGTGTGTTGCGGCGTTGCCATCTTGCGAGGTGGTTACACGCTTTCTAGCGTTGCTTGAATCTCTCGGACCACGCCATCGCGGACCGCTTTGGCGGCAACCTTGATTGCATTGCTCATCGCGCGTGCTTCCGACCGGCCGTGAGCTTTGATGAGTAAATGCTCGAAACCCAGGATCGGTGCTCCGCCATACGCGGTGTAATCGGTGAGACTGCGAAGGCGCTCGAGCCCACTTTCCAGGACGCGCAAGCCCAGGCGATAACGCCAGCTCTCCCGCGCTGCACTGCCCGCTAGTTCGCTCAAAATATCGGCAATACCTTCGAGAAGTTTCAAGACAACGTTGCCTGTGTAGCCCTCGGTGACGATCACGTCGGCCTTACCTTTGATGAGTTCGTGGCCTTCGATGTTGCCCACGAAGTTAACGCCTGGAACTCGGCTGAGCCGGCGATAGGCCTCGACGAGGGTTTCGCCTCCCTTATTGTCTTCGCTGCCCATGTTCAGTAGCCCCACGCGGGGGCTCGGCACCTTGGAAATCCTACGGGCATAGGCGCTGCCCATGATGGCGAATTGCACCAGCTCCGTGGCCTCGCAGCGGATCGTCGCCCCCACGTCGAGGAGTAAGGCAAGCTGATCTTGGCCGGGATACTCCGTCTGGCGCGGATAAACCGAGGCCAGAGCTGCACGACGGATACCCGGCAAAGGCCGAAAGTGGCGCGCGCAAGCGAGCACGGCTGCCCCCGTGTTTCCTGCGGTTACTACAGCGTCGGCCTCTCCACGTGCCACGAGTTGTACAGCCGTGATCACCGACGCCCGTGGCTTCTTCTTTACCGCTTCGTGTGGCTCCTCGGCCATGCCAATAGATTGGTCCGCGTGGCAAACCTGAATCCGCTCCGGCCGATATTGAACACGATCGAGGTTTGACTGGATTTGTTTCTCGTCGCCGACCAAGATCACGTCGATTTGCGTCTCTAGACTGACTGCGGCTGCACCCTTCACGACCTCGTGAGGTGCATGGTCCCCCCCCATCGCATCGACGGCGATCGTCGGCATGGGCCGCTGTTTAGCAAAGAAATGACCGTTGTGCGTTTTCCGCCAGAAAATTCGAGCAGAGCCAGGTAGGAGGGGCTCCCAGCTATTGGCCGGGGGCAGGGGGAGGGCTGCAGGACGTTGACCGATGGGGCTTCGTCGCCCGCTGTGTAGGATTGCCGGAGACCCCACCCCACTGGCTCGGCCACCACCGGTGACCTACCGGAAACTCGGGGGCAACGTTCGGTGTATGGCCGTCCTTGGCGCGTTGACAAGCCCCGAAGGCTTCTCTATTCGGCAACCCTTGCTCGTTTTAGGGAGAGCTGCCCATGGAATACGCGGTTATTCGGACTGGTGGAAAGCAATACCGAGTTGTGCCGGGAGAAGTGTTGCGTGTGGAAAAGTTAGAGGCGGAGCCGGGCAGCGATGTGGAATTTTCCGAGGTCTTGGTAGCGAGCGATGCGAGCGGCCTGAAGGTGGGACAACCTACCATCCCAGGGGCCAAAGTGATCGCGCGGGTGGTGCGTCAGGGTAAGGCCAAGAAAATCTTGGTGTTTAAGAAGAAACGCCGTAAGAACTACCGTCGCCGGTATGGGCATCGACAGCCTTTTACCGAGATCCGGGTGACATCGATTCAAGTTGGAGCGTGAGACCATGGCGCATAAGAAGGGACAAGGCAGTACGCGAAACGGTCGGGATAGCCAAGGGCAACGCCGGGGAGTGAAGATTTTCGCCGGGCAACGGGCGAAAGCAGGAAACATCCTTGTCCGGCAATTGGGAACGAAGATCTATCCCGGTGAAAACGTGGGCATGGGCCGAGATTACACCTTGTACGCCAAAATTGACGGCATTGTCCACTACGAGCGCATGGGACGCGATCGGCGCCAAGTTCACGTACTGCCCGCTTAGTCGGAAATAGTCGCCTTATCCTGTTCCCGCACTGCGTGCGTTGCGTTTCGGCGAGCCCCCCGGAACGCTAACCTTGTGCCGCCATGAAGTTTGTCGATGAAGTCGAAATTTATGTACGTGGCGGCGACGGGGGCCGTGGCTGCGTAAGCTTTTGTCGAGAAAAGTACCGCCCAAAGGGAGGCCCAGACGGGGGTGACGGCGGTGACGGGGGGGATGTTGTGCTCGTGGCCGACGCCGGTATGAGTACGTTGCTCGACTTCCGCTTCCAGCCCGAGTTGCGGGCTAAGCGAGGCGAGCATGGCCGGGGCAAACAACAGTACGGTAAAAAGGGCGAAGACGTAGTGGCTCGCGTACCGTGTGGCACTTTAGTGTTCGATGCAGACACGGGAGCTTTGGTTGCCGATCTGCAGAGGCATGGGGAGCGAGTCGTGGTGGCGCGTGGGGGACGCGGAGGCAAGGGAAATATGCACTTTGCCACCCCGACGAACCAGGCCCCGCGCTACGCCCAGCCTGGCACCCCGGGCGAGGAGCGGCGTCTAAGACTGGAGTTACAGTTGCTGGCGGATGTCGGCATCGTTGGCTTTCCGAACGTAGGAAAGTCGAGCTTGCTGCGACGCGTCTCCGCAGCACGTCCCCGTGTGGCGGACTACCCGTTTACGACTCTCGTTCCCTGCCTGGGCGTGGTTCGTGTGGACGACGACCTGAGCTTTGTGCTCGCGGATTTGCCGGGATTGATTGAAGGCGCCCATGAGGGCCATGGGCTGGGCGATCGTTTTTTGCGTCACGTTGCGCGCACGAAGTTATTGCTCCACCTGCTGGACACCGGGGGCTGCAGTGGGCGAGATCCGGTGGAGGATTTCGACAAAATTAACCGGGAGCTTGCAGCGTTCGACCCGCGTTTGGCGGAAAAACCCCAAATTGTGGCTGGCAATAAAGTCGACCTCACTGGTGGTCGAGCTTGTTTCGAAGAAGCGAGGAAGAAACTCGCCGAGCGGGGAATTGAATTGTACGCCATTTCTGCTGCTACCGGAGCAGGAGTTGAAACTTTAATGAAGGTTGTGGGGCAAAAGTGGCGTGCCCTGAGCGACCAAGAGAGACGAGGGCGCTCCGCGGAGGAAATTCTGAGGGATGGGGTTGTCGCATGACGGATCAACTCCAAGCTAAGCAGCAGTGGTTGCGACAAGTTCGCCGGGCCGTCGTCAAGATCGGTAGCAGCATTCTCTCCTCGACCAGCGGGATCGATGAAGTGCGGCTTGCAAGTCTGGTTTCGGAGCTATGTGCGCTCCACCGCAGAGGGATTTCCCTGGTGGTGGTCACGTCGGGTGCTGTGGCTGCAGGCATGGCTCGCCTAGGCAAGCGCCATCGCCCGAAATCCATCCCCGAACGGCAGGCGGCCGCTGCGGTGGGCCAGATCGATTTAATGGCTCTGTACAAGAAGTACGCGTCGGAACACGGTGTTCAGGTTGCACAGATCCTTTTGACTCATGATGACCTGGCCTCGCGACGGCGTTACCTGAACGCACGCCACACACTGGAGGAGCTGCTAGCTGCGCGGATTTTGCCCGTGGCAAACGAAAACGACACGGTGGTGACCGATGAACTGCGCAACTTCGGAGATAACGATAACTTGTCAGCCCTCATTGCTGGATTGGTCGAGGCGGATCTTCTGGTCTTACTGAGCGATGTGGAAGGAGTGTTCACGACGAACCCGGTGCGCGACCCCTCGGCGCGCCTGGTGGAATTGATTGCGCAGCCTCGGCGCCCAAGCGGGATTGTCGTCGAAGGGCAGGGCCCTTTGGGAACCGGTGGTATGGCTTCGAAACTGGCAGCAGCACGGAAGGCCGCGCACGCGGGCATTCCCACGATTATTGCCAGTGGGCTGCAACCGGGGGTGCTGCTGCGGGTTTTCAACCCGAGTGAACGCGTGGGCACGTTGGTGTTGCCTCGTACCGATCGCCTCCAGCGGCGCAAGCACTGGATCGCCTACAATCTCCGTCCGGCCGGAACGATTACGGTCGACCGGGGGGCGTTCGAGGCAGTTGTGTTCCGGGGCCGTAGTTTGCTGCCGTCCGGTATCCGCTCGGTGGAGGGAAAGTTCGATGCGGGTGACTGTGTCCGGTGCGTGACCGAAACCGGGGAGGAGTTTGCCCGTGGCCTCGTCAACTACGCCGCCAGCGAGTTGGAGCAAATTCGCGGCTTGCAGTCGAGCCAGATCGAGGCGGTGTTAGGATACAAAGGTACCGATGAAGCCATTCACCGCAATGACCTCGTCCTGACGGGTGAGTTTGCGGTCTCCAGTACGCCACAAGGAGGCTGAGGTACTACCGACGCCGCCGGTTTGTTCTTCCGGCGCAAACGCTGTGAAGGATTTCCCAAGCCCGGCGGTAGCGGCGCAAGCGCTCGAGGTCAGCTTGTTCCAGTGCATTCAGCCGGCGCACGTCCATGTTGTCCTCGAGGTCTGCCAATTTCACCCGTCGAGCGATCGGATTGGCGGCCGCACGGAGCACGAATGCTTCATAGGACTCGCCGGGGCGTCGTGTCAGTGCGTCGACCGCAGCAACAACTTTGCGGGGAAACCCCTGGGCGCGCAAATCCGCTAGGGTGCAATCCGAATCTTCGACCACATCGTGCAGCACTGCAGCCATGCGGGCGGTATCGTCTTCCATGGCCAGCATCACCCGCAACACGTGTAGGATGTAGGGGGCACCGGCCTTGTCGGTCTTACCGCGGTGAACGCGGAGCGCGAGCTCAAGGGCATCCTCGATCGTTGCCCCGTGGTTCGCGACGCGCCCACTCAACGAGGGGGAACTGGCCCTGGTTCGCCCCCTTTTGGGGCGCTGACCGGCAACCGCTTCAGGGTTTTGGAGAGCGAAGGTTACGCCTCGGTCCTTCCTCGATGACACACGATCCCTCCCAGTGTCGGAGCGGCTTCGATTCATGGTAGCTAGGAACGCCGCCGTGCACCTCGGAAGTCAGGCTTGCGCTTCTCGAGAAAAGCTCTGACCCCTTCCTGGGACTCGGGCGTTCGATAGTATAGCTCCAGTGCGGCGAAACCGAGTTCGGTGATCCCGCTAATGTGTTCCGTGTCGGCATTGAACGACTGCTTTGCGAGCTTGAGCGCGGTCGGGCTCATGCTGAGGAGTTCTTCGCACCAGCGCTCCACTTCCGCTCGCAACTCACTGGCCGGTACAACTTTGTTGACCAGCCCCATCTCGAGTGCCTCTTGCGCCGTGTATTGGCGGCATAGAAACCAAATCTCACGAGCCTTCTTTTCGCCAACAATGCGGGCCAGATACGCGGTGCCAAAACCAGGATCGACGCTGCCGACCCGCGGGCCTACCTGGCCGAAAATGGCCGTATCGGCTGCGATTGTCAGGTCGCAAATCACGTGCAGAACGTGCCCACCTCCAATTGCATAGCCGTTCACCATGGCGATCACCGGCTTGGGAATGCTGCGGATCACATGGTGGAGTTCTGCTACGTTGAGGCCAATTCCCGGCCCGCCACTGTAACCCTCTGGGCCGCGCTCTTTTTGATCCCCTCCGGAGCAAAAAGCTTTGTCCCCTGCTCCGGTGAGCACAACCACTCCAACGTCGTCGTCCGCCCAAGCATCGTGAAATGCTTGGATCATTTCGTTCACAGTTTGGGCACGGAAGGCATTGCGGCGTTCTGGCCGATTGATGGTGATCCAGGCGACCCCATCGCGCTTTTCGTATAGGATATCTTGAAATGCCATGGCTTAGTGCCTGCCTTGCTTGCTACGAGGACGCAAGCCCCTCTGCGCTCCGATTTTCCGTGTGGAAGAGCTCGTTTGTGCCCCTCCCGGTACTTCGAACCGTGCTGAGGGGCGGAATGCGCCCCCTCAGCAC
>FMJZ01023521.1_pt1 | contig 34810 bp, 32 predicted proteins | sample 1987881 | NCBI WGS metagenome assembly FMJZ01 (sample SAMEA4378227, study PRJEB15110) | soil metagenome | biome: soil; feature: Field; material: Soil | place: India | collected 2015-03-11 | depth 0 m
TTGTTCTTTCGCTTTGCCAAGATCCACCTCATGTGTTTAAGGTTGCGCGTCGCTCTGAAGCGTCTAACTCCACATAGGTGATTTCTCTTTCACAACCCATTGCCCGCCTACCCTGCATGAGAGCAGCAATCAATGTAAAACCAACCCCCATGGATGGATCGAAGACCCAATCCTCTTTATGAGTCAGCGCCAGAACACAACGTTCAACCAGCTCAATCGGAAACTGGCAAGGGTGGATTGTCTTCTCTGGATAGTTGGACTTGACCTATAGAGGATAACAATGACATTTGACTCAGACCGTACTGCTGCATTCTATAGGGCTATGGGTTTGGATCACATCACCTTTGAACTCACCAGCCTAAACTACAGACAGGCTTTCCTTTCGCTGATGTCCATTATGCCTAGAGATGTATGCCTTAGGGAGGTTCCCCTTGTTTGCCACGAAAAATCAAGCTAGAATCAAATAACTCATAGTCGTTTCGAGTTTGCTTTAGCCATGACACCACCACGGATTGAAAACGTTGTCATTATTGGTTCTGGCCCTGCGGGCTACACCGCAGCTATTTATGCGGCTCGCGCCAACCTCAAGCCCTTTATGTTTGAAGGCTATCAAATTGGGGGGCTGCCGGGGGGACAGCTCATGACCACCACTGAAGTGGAAAACTTTCCCGGCTTTCCGGAAGGCATTCAAGGGCCCCAACTGATGGCACGAATGAAGGCACAAGCGGAGCGCTGGGGCACAGAAATGGTCACTGAAGATGTGATTCAAGTGGATTTTAGTCAACGCCCCTTTCTCATTAGCTCAGCGGAGCGGCAGGTCTATGCCCACAGCGTGATTATCTGTACGGGTGCCACGGCCAAACGACTCCATCTCCCCGGCGAAGAGCAGTATTGGACAAGGGGAGTGTCTGCCTGTGCCATTTGTGATGGGGCAACGCCAATTTTCAAGGATGTTGAGTTGGCGGTGATTGGCGGCGGTGATAGTGCGGCGGAGGAAGCAGTCTATCTCACCAAATATGGCTCCCACGTCCATCTTCTTGTGCGCAGTGACAAAATGCGCGCCAGTAAGGCGATGCAGGATCGTGTGTTTGCCAATCCTAAGATTACGGTTCACTGGCAAACCGAGGCACGGGAAATCCTCGGCGATGGCAATTTAATGACGGGCCTGCGGATTATCAATAAAGCCACAGGGGAAGAATCCGTCCTGCCGGTACGCGGCCTATTCTATGCGATTGGTCACACCCCCAATACCCAACTCTTCAAAGATTTTCTGGAATTAGATAGCGTCGGCTATATCGTCACTCGCCATGGAACACAAACAAATGTGGAGGGGGTCTTTGCCGCAGGAGATGTTCAAGACCATGAATACCGCCAAGCGGTAACAGCGGCAGGCAGTGGTTGTATGGCCGCCCTTGATGCGGAACGCTGGCTCTCGGCGCGGGGGCTAATTCAGGAGTTCCACCAAACGGAAACCGAGACCAAACCCGCAGAGACGGCGAAACCCGCTGCATCCCCGGAACAGGAGTTTGATCCCAATGCCATCAAGCACCGGGGCAGCTATGCCTTGCGCAAACTCTTCCACGAGAGCGATCGCCTGCTGTTGGTGAAATATGTTTCCCCCACCTGTGGCCCCTGCCATACCCTCAAGCCCATTTTGGATCGGCTGGTGGACGAATTCGATGGCAAAGTACAGCTCATTGAAATTGACATCACTGAAGATAGCGCGATCGCCGAGCAAGCAGGGGTTACCAGTACACCCACGATTCAACTCTTCAAAAACAAAGAACTTCTAGAGGTGATTGTCGGTATGAAACCCAAGAGTCAGTACCGCGAGACCATCCAACGCTACCTTGCCTAGGCTCTAGCCAGTCAGGGGTATGATCAGCGAGATTGGACTCCTTACCGTTGCGGGTCTGGCGGCGGGCTTTGTCAATGCCATTGCCGGTGGGGGAACACTGATTAGTTTCCCTGCCTTGGTGGCGATCGGCTTGCCGCCAGTGGTTGCCAATCTCACGAGCACGGTTGCCTTGGTTCCCGGTTACTTGGGGGCGACAGTGGCGCAACGCCAAGATCTCAAGGGTCAGCAACGGCGCCTTGGCTGGCTCTTTCCCAGTGCGGTGGCCGGGGGGATCACAGGGGCAGTATTACTGCTGCACACCAACGAGGCACTCTTTAATGCCTTGATTCCCTATTTGCTGCTTTGGGCCGCTGTCCTCTTGGGGGTTCAGGAGCAAGTGCGGGCTTGGTTACTGCGGCGGATGAGTGCTCCAGCCGTATCTGAAGTGGGAGCCATTCCTCTTGTGTTTCTAGCGGCGGTCTATGGCGGCTATTTTGGCGCGGGGGTGAGTGTGATTCTACTCGCCGTGCTGGGCATTGTTCTCGGGGAAAGCTTGACGCGCCTCAATGGCTTGAAGCAAATTTTAGCCTTTGGGACCAATATTGCCGCTGCCGCATTTTTTGTTGTATCGGGGGAAGTGGTGTGGCCCGTTGCCTTGGCGATGGCGATCGCTACCATTGTTGGCGGGCTTTTGGGGGGTCAATTTGCCCGTGCAGTCAACCCGGTACTGTTACGTCGTACGGTCGTTCTTTTGGCCGTTGTGCTGGCGATCATTTACTGGTTGCGACAGGAATAAACTACCCCACCACAGGTGGAAAATTCCGTGGGATTTGCTAAACAAAGCCCGTGACGAGGATTGAACTCGTGGCCTCACCCTTACCAAGGGTGTGCTCTACCACTGAGCTACACGGGCAAAAATTATCAGAGCTTTATCATAGCCCATTGCGGGAACAATTGCACAGTTGGCTGCGAGTTTTTACTAAAAGTTACGGCGAGAAAAAATCCAAGTAGCGATCGCCAGCAGGGCTACCGTATAAATCACGCCATAGAAGGCATTGGCCACGAGTTCCGGTACAGAGGGCAGCATTCCATAGACCGCCGTATTCTTAAAATCTAGGCGGGACAAATCCGGAAAGATGAGATAGAGAAATTGCATCAGTTGCCGTACGGCATCACTCTCCATCTTTTGGCTGAGGATCACCAAATTTTGGCTAAAGTGCCCCATAAAGTACAGTGCCACCGTTAGCAGCGTGGCAATCAATGAACTGGTAAAACTACCAAAAAGCAAAGCGGCTGCCGTCAAGAGGGCGAGTTGCAGCGCGATGTAGAAAGAGGTCACCATCAGAGGGCCTGCGGGATAGGCAAACTGATTCAAGCTCATCAGGATAAACAGAATCAGCGTCATCAGTGCCACCAGTACCAGCAAAACCGCCGATAGGCCCAAATGTTTGCCAATAATAAATTCCGCACGGCTGATGGGTTTCGCCAACATCACCAAAATCGTGCGCTTTTCTATCTCTTTATTGAGCAGACCACCCCCAACAAAGGCAGCAATCAGCAAACCAAAGAGAGAAATTCCTGCCATCCCCACATCAAGGCTAATTTTGTCTTGGGTTCCTGCCGACACTTGTCCCAAAATCACGACCGCTAAGGCTAGGCCAATGGCAAAAACAGCAGTGACGTACAGAACCCGCTCCCGCAGGGTTTCATTGAAAACATTACGGCTAATTGTCCAGAGGCGGCTCACCGTTAACGGCAACATGTCTGGTACCCCTTGAATTTACTCTCCTCTCAAAGAATACCCAATTTTGCTTTTTCGATAGCCTCGGCGTCCATAGGGAGAGCCGCTCGCTGTTTCACTAAGCATGTGAAATAGGGATCGCTCGTCATTAATATCCCCCTCTTTTAGGATAGCCCGCCCTTTCCCTGACATCCCAAAGCCAGCGTGTCACAATAGGCGGTGGGGACGCAGTTAGGAGATTGAACGTAGTTCTTTTTGGAGAGGGTGCGACGTGTCCCTAAATTCAAGTCTTGATTCCCACGCTCCTGAGGTAGCCATCCTGCGGGTGAGCGGCTTGCGCTGTGCGGGCTGTGTGCGATCGCTCGAAAATCAGTTAAAAGAGCAGCCCGGTGTAGATGCTGCGGCAGTAAATCTGGTGACGGGAACCGCCGTTGTCACCTATTCCCCCGCTGAGACAACCCCCGTCGCCATTGTCGAGAGCCTAAACCAAGGACGCTTTCAAGCTACCCTCGCAGAAGCCAATGCCCTTTTGGAACTGCCCCCCTCTTCAGAGGAAACCTCTTTGCCAAGGTTAGCGATCGCCCTTGTGCTCCTTGTTCTCTCCAGTGTCGGCCACGGGATTGATCTGCTGCCGGGGCACTGGCCCATGTTAGAGGCGATGATCTGGCATTGGGGGCTAGCGACCATTGCCCTTGTCCTACCGGGGTGGGAGATTCTGCGGGAAGGAATGAGAGGCCTGATCCAGCGTCGCCCGAATATGAATACGCTGGTGGCTCTTGGCGCTTTGGGGGCTTACCTCACCAGTACGGTGGCGTGGCTGTGGCCGGCCTTGGGGTGGGAGTGTTTCTTTGATGAACCCGTGATGATTCTTGGCTTTATTTTGCTGGGGCGATCGCTGGAGCAACGGGTACGTCAACAGGCACAACGGGACTTGCGATCGCTCCTTGCGCTTCAGCCAAAACAGGCGCTATGGCAACCCAGTTTGACCGCTACTGATCGCTGGCCCATTCCCGTCAGTCGTATCCAGGTGGGGGACTGGCTGTGGGTGGAGGCTGGAGAACCCTTTCCTGCCGATGGCACGATTGTGACCGGAGAGACCTTGGTGGATGAATCCATGCTCACAGGGGAATCTCTACCGGTGGCCAAGGGGGTGGGGGCATCAGTTCTAGCGGGCAGTCGTAATGTTGGTGCTGCGGTCACTCTACGGGTGGAACGCTGTGGTCGGGCTTCATTTTTAGGACAGATTTTAGACCTCGTGGTGCAGGCACAAAATCGCAAAGCGCCGGTGCAGCAAAGGGCGGATGTGGTGGCCGGCTATTTTGGCTATGGCGTGCTAGCCTTGGCGGCAGCAACGGCACTCTTTTGGAGCGCGATTGCCCCCCATTTCTTTCCAGACCTCACTCACAGCACCCCCCTATTGCCCTTAAAGCTAGCCTTGAGTGTTCTGGTGATGGCCTGTCCCTGTGCCCTTGGCCTTGCCACCCCGATCGCGCTGCTTGTGGGCACCAGTCACGCCGCTGCCAAAGGCTTAATTATTCGAGGCGGCGATGTTCTTGAGCACAGTCAGCAGTTGGACACGATTGTGTTTGATAAGACGGGCACGCTGACGACCGGTGAACTGGCAGTGGCCGAGATCAACCTCTATGGCCATCACTCTTCAGAGGAAGTGCTGTATCTGCTGGCCAGTTTAGAGCGCGAGAGTCGCCATCCCCTTGCAGTGGCGATTCAGAAGGCATGGGTTGCGACCGGCCAGACAACAGAGCTGGCAACGGTGACCGAGGTTGAAACTGCCCTCGGACTGGGGATCAGCGGCTGGATTGAGGGGCATCACTATCAGGCGGGACGCCTCAGTTGGCTGCGTGAGCAGGGGGTTGACTGCCCTTCCGTAGCGGTGGCAACCCATGTGGCCTTGGCCTGCGATCGCCAGTTGATTGCGGTGGTCAGGTTTCGCGATCGCCTGCGCCCAGAGGCAGTGAGCACCGTTCAAGCCCTGCAAGCCCAAGGCTATGCGATCCATGTGCTGACGGGAGACACCGCCGAAGCCGCCCTGCAACTCCTAGAGCCTCTCGGCCTACCGCCAACACATCTGCACACAGATCTTCAGCCGCAACAAAAGCTCACCCTCATTGAAGGTTGGCAAGCCCAAGGCAAAACTGTGGCCATGGTCGGGGATGGTATGAATGATGCTCCAGCTCTAACGGCAGCTCAGGTGGGGATTAGCCTTGGTACGGGTACAGAGGTAGCCATAGAAGCAGCGGATATTATCCTCACCCGCAATCATCTGGAGGATGTGCTCGCTGTGCTGAGCCTCAGCCGTGCCACCTTCCGTAAAATTCAGCAGAATCTTCTTTGGGCAGTGGCCTACAATATCGTCGGTTTACCCCTTGCAGCCGGTGTTGGACTACCCCTGTGGGGACTCAGTCTCACCCCCGGAATTGCTGCCGCTTGTATGGCCGTCAGTTCGATTGCCGTTGTCCTCAACTCCCTAAGCCTCCGTCGAGCAAACTAGCTCGCGAATCTGTTGGGCATTGGCGCGGGTAAGCCGTTTCTTGTGGGGCAGGACAACCACCGCTGGCCCCCGTTTGCATTCCCCCATACAGCCCGTCGCCTTCAGGGCAATGGGGAGCTGTTGTGCCTCTAGTTCTTGCCACAGTTCCTTGGCGCCCCGCCGACAGCAGGAGGATTTTTGACAAATCAGCACCTTACAGGGCTGAGAACGCTTTGCTACTGAGGGTTGAGCCGTTGCTAAAAATTCTAAATGGCTGGCCTTGTATTCCTTGACCCAGCCATCGTACTTATCGCTGATCGTTCCTTCTAGCTGCAGGCGATCGCCCACCTTGGGGGGGTGCGCTAACTCGCGCCGCAGTGACTTCTCCAGCTTGATCCAGACCGTTCCCGTGACGGTTTTCAAAATCACGACCTTGGGCAGTCCCTTCTTATAAAACACCTCTTCGACAGTGCCCTCAAGGCAAAATGTCGGCACATCAATAACACCCAAACCCATGAACGTCAGACCTTGTTAGAAATTATTCTCAATAAATTGAGTCTAGCATACAAGGGGCGAGCTTGGGAGCATCCCAGATCGTTGTCAGATTCATCTGCGGAAAAATAATCTTAGCCGGAGAGAATCCGCTCCCACTCTGCCAGTAGGTTATCAATACTAGCGTCCGTCGTATTACTGACATCGCTGCTCATCACACTTGCCGTTGGGGCACTATCAACGTGGGTGCCCACTTCCTCGCCACTATTGGGAAAGAGTTCTTCGAGAGTGGGTTGAACAGCGGGGGGGGGCTCCGAAGCGAGATCGGGCATTAAGTAAATTTGGCAAATATCCGGCGGCAGATACTCCACGATGCGTGCTAGCCCCTCTTCTAAATGCTGGTTAAGTTCCTCAAGGCTGTAGGTTTCCCCTTGAACTTCTAGGTAGGCGCGCACGCGCTCAAGGTTCCAGTGAAAGGTTTGGGTTGTCACCACCACCAGGCGGCTCAGAGGACTCAGGTAGGCAAGGCTAGCTTCCAAATAGCACCAAAGGGGCGGTGGTGCATCCTGCAGGACATAGGTAATGTGCTCAATGCCGGGGAGTTCCTCCTGAATCAAGGTGGCGGTGCGATTGACAATCCAATTGCGTAGGGAGCGAGCTTCCTCGTCACCCACCTTCACACCCTCAGGGGTAAACTCCACAAGGTCAAAGCTGAAAAATAACCCATGCCATACCTTAGCAAAAAGATAGTCCACTTGTACCGGCGATCGCCCGTGGTGTTGCAGCACACTATAGACAAGGGCAGCATAGCGACAATAAAGGGCAATAAAGTAGCAGCCGCGATCGCGCTTATCCTGAAAGGCCTTGATCAGCTCCTCATCGGAAAGGGTCAGTAACGGTTGGATCAGCGGATGTTGCCGCTCCGCCATCATCGGAAAAGAAAGTGCCTTGACCATCTCACTGCCACTGAACTAGACAAACTGTCCTACGCCTTCGCCAATTGGCCTATGCAGAATTCATCCTGATTCAGCCTTGGGTGCGATCGCGAAACAGGGGCAGATAATCGCGGCTCTCTGTCCCCAGCCACCGATCCCAAAAGGTGAAGTAGAGGCCATAGTTACAGCGAAATTGACTGTGGTGCAAACTGTGGTGGGTGGCGCCAATCAACCACTGCCCCAACCAATGCTCGGCAAAGCCACGGGGATAAATCTCTAAATTCAAATGGTTAATCACACTGGAGACCGTCATCAGGCTAAGCTGAATCACAATCGCGTAGGGGTGCAGCGGCACAAGCACAATAATCAGCGGCAGGAAAATTGCCTGTAGGAGCGCTTCCCACGGGTGAAATGAAAAGGCAGTCCAAGAGGAGGTGACAATGCTATGGTGATGCACCCGATGGACACGGCGATAAATTTTCGGTTGGTGCATCCAGCGATGGAGCCAATAATAATAGGTTTCGTGGAGCAACAGCACAAGGCTAATGCTCAAAGGAAAGTAAATATAGTCCCAAAGGGAATTTAACTCTAGATAAACCGCTGTCCAGCCCCGCTGCCACATCACTGCGGCGATCGCCCCCGCCAACGCAAAAATAGCCGCTGTCACCAACGACCAGCCCAACTCCTGCCAAAACTGTCCCGGCTGGTAGGGGTGTAAATTGACCCGCCGTTTCCTCAGGGGCGTCCAGCGAGCCACAAGAGAGATGAGCGAAAAAAAGCCGGCCACCAGCACGAGGCGGCTGACCACCATCAAAAACATGACCCCAACCATAATGCCAAAGAGGCGGGGATCACTGAGGTTGTAGGGAATCATGCAAAAAAGTGCTAAGTGCGTCCCCTAGACCCAGCCCAACCAGTGGAGCAAGCCCTCTCCTGTCCAATATTCCCATAACAAAAGAACCACAAGACCAACCATCGCAGCACGACCATTGAGCCGCTCAGCAAAGGTATTAAAGCCGTACTTCGGGGTTTCCAGTTTTGGGGTGCGGCTTGGCTCCGTGGGGGTGGCCATGGATTACTCCTGCTCGTCTTCGTTTTCTTCTTCAGCTTCAGGGAAGTAGAAGCCTTGGGCGCGTTCGGTCAAAATAGACTTGCCAATCGCCAGGGCACGTTGAGCTTGAAGGGCAGCTTGGCGCTTCCAGACCGCACGGCGCATACTGCGCTTGGACTTCGAGGTTTTCTTCTTGGGGCAGGCCATGATAATCCCTAGAACTAACTTTCGCAATCTACTAGTGTATCCCAAACTCTTGCCTAGGACAACCACCGATCCCCTCTATGGACGGCAATGTTCCTCTTTTTAGACCAAAAACTATCACAGAGGGACACCACCCTTGTAATATCAGTAAGGGAATACTGAACCACCCCATCAGGGGATGTCCACTTCTACGAGCAAAGGGAATCGTCAGCTATGAGCAGTAAGCCAGACCGTGTGGTTCTCATCGGCGTTGCTGGAGACTCCGGCTGTGGTAAATCAACGTTTTTGCGCCGACTGGCCGATCTGTTTGGCGAAGAGTTTATGACTGTGATTTGCTTGGATGACTATCACAGTCTGGATCGCAAGCAGCGGAAAGAAACGGGGATTACGGCTCTTGATCCCCGCGCCAACAACTTTGATCTGATGTATGAGCAGATCAAGGCTCTCAAAAATGGCGAATCAATCATGAAACCCGTCTACAACCACGAAACGGGGACGATTGATCCGCCAGAGAAGGTTGATCCCAACCATGTGATTGTGATTGAAGGGCTGCATCCCCTCTACGATGAACGGGTGCGATCGCTCATTGATTTCAGTGTGTATCTCGACATCAGCGACGATGTAAAAATTGCTTGGAAGATCAAGCGCGACATGGCCGAACGGGGTCACAGCTACGAAGACGTGATTGCCTCCATCAATGCCCGTCGCCCCGACTTTATGGCCTACATCGATCCCCAAAAGCAGTACGCTGATGTGGTCTTGCAAATTCTGCCGACCCAGTTGGTCAAAGAGGAAAAAGTCGGCAATATCCTGCGGGTACGGATGCTACAACGGGAAGGCATCCCCGGTTTTGAGCCAGTCTATCTTTTTGATGAAGGCTCGACGATTACTTGGATTCCCTGCGGTCGTAAGCTCACCTGCTCCTATCCGGGCATTCGCCTCAGCTACGGGCCTGATGAATACTATGGCCACCCCGTTTCGGTGTTAGAAGTGGACGGTCGCTTTGAGAAACTCGATGAACTGATCTACATCGAAAGCCACCTGAGCAATACCTCCACCAAGCACTATGGCGAAATGACGGAACTGTTGCTGAAGCACCGTGACTATCCGGGTTCCGATAATGGGTCGGGCCTGTTCCAAGTGCTGACGGGGCTGAAAATGCGGGCGACCTATGAGCGCTTGACCTCGCGGGATGTGGCCACTGTCATCAACCGCTAATTTGGCTTGCCACACTGAGGGCACTGATGCAACCACACTATCGATCGCGATGGTCATCATTTTTGGTCTTTATCCTCTGCTGGTTGGTTCTCACCTGTGGCCAGCCGGCCTTGGCTGCCGATAGGGATGACCTGATCTTTGTTCCCCGCCAAGCCCAGAGTGTCCTCCAGCTCAATCAACCTCCCAGTAGCGATCCCCTGCGCTTTTTTTGGGAGCGTTTTCGGACATCCCAACTAACTGACTGGGGCTGGTCGTGGTCTGAGCTAAGGACTTGGGCGGGAGAGGGGGTGACGATTGCCCAATTCCCCTGCCCTGAAGTGTGTCTATCCCCCCGGCAGTTGTGGATTCTGCCCCTGAAGCGCCCAGAAGCAGCAACGGCTTTCTTAGAGACCTACTGGCGGAGCCATCCCTTTGAGGCGCAAGTCTATCAAAATATCCCCCTCCAAGTGGGCAAGGACTTGGTGACGGCACGGCTGGGCGATCGCCTGCTCCTCGCGACCGATGTGGAGACCCTAGTCGCTAGCTTGGGGTCAGCGGTGACTGGGGATGGCAATTTGGCGGGTTTGAGCTTTTATCAAGCGGCGCGACCTCAATTAGACGCTCAACCTACAGCCCTCTACTATGCCAACCTGCAATTTCTGAGTCGTGAGGATCGCGAACTGGCACCCACCTACGATCGCCTGCTGTTGGCCGTGAAGGCGCAAAACAACGAGCTGCATCTGGAAACGGTGCTGCACCGCACCAGTGATGCGACACTGGTTACTGATCCCCTTGACCTTGAGTTCTTCCGTGCCCAAGAACCGATTCCAACGGTGGTGGTTGCGGGTTCCCACTTGCCAGAGGGCTATCGTCAACTCACCGAGGCTTTGGCGGATTACCGCTTTGGCAAAACTCCCCAAGGGGATGAGATTGCAAGCCAACTGCTGCGGGATTTGACGGCAGATATACCGTTGGATTTGGCGAGGCAGGTTTTTCCCTTGGGCAGCGATCGCTTTAGCCTTGCCCTTTGGCGCCAAGCCGATGAACAGTGGCAATGGTGGTGGCAGACACGCAATACCCCAGAGGCCGCAACTGTGCTGCAGCAACTGGATGATCTTGCCCGAGCCAATGGCTATGAGGTGAATCGCTTGGTTCTGAATAAAAAACCCGTCACCGCTTGGGTGAAATTAACTCTTGATCCGCAGAGCAGTGAAGGCTTGGTCTCTGATGTGGCCGCCGCCTATGACCAAGTGGGTGATCGCCTGATCCTAGCATCCTCCCTATCGGTACTGTCCCGTAGCCAGAATAAAAAAGTGTCTTGGCTGCCAGAGGGCCTCCTGCGACAGCGGCAAGGGATTCATGGGCTGGTCTATGCCCGTTGGCCAGAGCTATTTGCCCCCTTGAGCCAGCGTTGGCCGTTACTTCAGTATCTCAATGGCATCAGTGCCGGCTGGTTGGAACGTCTGCAAAGCGTGACTTTAGTGAACTATGGCGTTCGCGATCGCCTGCAACACCTAGAACTGATTCTGAACAGCAAAAAAGATTAGAGCTGTTAACAAATCCTTAATGCGCCTGTTATCAATTGTTGTACTGCCCTGGCTCAGGATTGGGTAAAGTAAGGAGTATTATGTTTGCAGACTGGGGTAAATATGACATCAGTCCTCGATGTGACCAATCGGGATCGCTTGATTGAAAGTGAAAGTTTAGCAGCCCGCACCCTACAGGAACGTCTGCGACTGGTGGAAGAGGTCTTGGTGGATGTCTTGGCGGCAGAATCCGGTCAAGAATTGGTTGATCTATTGCGGCGCTTGGGTGCTCTCTCTTCGCCAGAAGGCCATGCCCTCCATGCCCCAGAAGGGGAACTGCTCAAGATCATTGAATCCCTCGAACTCAATCAAGCCATCAGAGCGGCGCGTGCTTTTAACCTCTACTTTCAAATTATCAACATTGTCGAGCAGCACTACGAGCAACAATACAATCGCGAACGAGCTGCCCAAGAGGGATTGCGCCGCCGCAGTGTGATGAGTGAACCGATTTCCGGTGTCAGTGGTGAAGGCTTTCCCTTGCCCCATAATGCTGCCAATGCAATGGATGTGCGCAGTGGACCGAGTGAACGCCTAGAGCATAGTCTCTACGAAGCCATTCCCGTCACTCAGCAGTATGGTTCCTTTGCTTGGCTCTTTCCTCGGCTGCATACGCTAAATGTACCGCCGCGCCATATTCAAAAGCTTTTGGATCAACTGGACATTAAGCTGGTTTTCACCGCTCACCCGACGGAGATTGTGCGGCAAACAATTCGGGATAAGCAGCGGCGCGTTGCCCGCTTACTAGAGCAACTGGATGTGCTAGAGGGGGCTTCTCCGCACCTGACGGACTGGAATGCCCAAACCCTGCGGGCACAACTGATGGAAGAAATTCGCCTCTGGTGGCGCACCGATGAACTGCACCAATTTAAGCCAGAGGTTCTCGATGAGGTGGAATACACACTCCATTACTTCAAGGAGGTAATTTTTGCCGTCATTCCCAAGCTCTATCGCCGCCTTGAGCAATCGCTCCATGAAACATTTCCCTATTTGCAGCCCCCTCGACACAATTTTTGTCGCTTTGGCTCTTGGGTGGGGGGCGATCGCGATGGCAATCCCTACGTCAAACCAGAAGTCACGTGGCAAACCGCCTGCTATCAGCGCAACCTAGTGCTTGAGGAATATATTAAATCCGTTCAGCGCCTAATCAATTTGCTGAGCCTGTCGCTGCACTGGTGCGATGTACTGCCGGACTTGCTGGATTCCCTTGAGCAGGATCAACGGCAACTACCTAGCATCTATGACCAGTATGCGGTGCGCTATCGGCAGGAACCCTACCGCCTGAAACTGACCTATGTGCTCAAACGGCTGCAAAATACCCGCGATCGCAACCGGGCGCTACAAACCTACTGCATTCGCCGCAATGACGCGGAAGAGTTAAATAATGGACAGTTTTACCGCCACGGTCAAGAATTCTTGGCAGAGCTGCTGCTGATTCAGCGCAACCTCAAGGAAACGGGACTAGCCTGCCGCGAACTGGATGATTTGATTTGCCAAGTGGAGGTTTTTGGCTTTAATTTGGCTGCCTTAGATATTCGCCAAGAAAGCACCTGTCACGCTGAGGCACTTAATGAAATTACCGCCTACTTGGGCATTCTCCCCTGTCCCTATACAGAACTCTCAGAAACAGAGCGCACGCGCTGGCTCCTCAGTGAACTCTCGACCCGTCGCCCCTTGATTCCGGGGGAACTCCCCTTTAGCGATCGCACCAATGAAATCATTGAAACATTCCGCATGGTGCGGCAACTTCAGCAGGAATTTGGCACGGATCTGTGCGATACCTACATCATCAGCATGAGCCACGAGGTCAGTGATCTCTTGGAGGTGCTGCTCTTTGCCAAGGAGGCTGGACTTTTTGATCCCGCCACAGGTACCAGTACCCTGCAGGCGATTCCCCTCTTCGAGACGGTTGAAGACCTCAAACATGCCCCAGCAGTGCTGACGCAACTCTTTTCTTTGCCCTTTTGCCACAGCTATTTGGGCAGCCACAGTACCCCCTTTCTCCAAGAGGTGATGCTGGGCTATTCCGACAGCAACAAAGATTCGGGCTTCCTCAGTAGCAACTGGGAAATTTATAAGGCACAACAACGGCTACAAAAAATTGCCGAGAATTTTGGCTTCCAACTGCGGATTTTCCACGGTCGGGGTGGCTCGGTGGGGCGGGGGGGTGGCCCTGCCTATGCAGCGATTTTGGCGCAGCCAGAGCAAACGATTAAAGGACGGATCAAGATTACTGAGCAGGGGGAGGTGCTGGCCTCTAAATACTCGCTGCCGGAATTGGCGCTCTTTAACCTCGAAACGGTGGCCACAGCTGTGATTCAAGCGAGTTTGCTGCGCAGTAGCATTGATGAAATTGAGCCTTGGCACGAGATTATGGAGGAGTTGGCCACGCGATCGCGCCAGTGCTATCGCCATCTCATCTATGAGCAGCCAGAATTCATTGAATTCTTTAACGAAGTCACTCCGATCCAAGAAATTAGCCAACTGCAAATTAGCTCCCGACCCACGCGGCGGGGAGGCAAGAAAACCCTTGAGAGTCTGCGGGCAATTCCTTGGGTCTTTAGTTGGACGCAAACCCGCTTCCTGCTGCCCGCTTGGTATGGTGTAGGCACTGCCCTGAAGGAATTCCTTGAGGAAAAACCCGCTGAGCATCTCTCCCTGTTGCGCTACTTTTACTACAAGTGGCCCTTCTTCCGCATGGTGATCTCCAAAGTTGAGATGACCCTTGCCAAAGTGGATCTGGAGATTGCCCGCTACTATGTCCAAGAACTCAGCCAGTCCCAAAACCGTGAAGCCTTTTTCCGCCTCTACGATCAGATTGCTCAGGAATATCGCCTGACCACAGAACTGGTGCTCACGATTACTGGCCATCAGCGGCTCCTCGATGGAGATCCGTCGCTCCAGCGATCAGTGCAACTGCGCAATCGCACCATTGTTCCCTTGGGGTTCCTGCAAGTATCCCTGCTGAAACGGCTGCGCCAGCACAACAGCCAAACCAACTCGGGGGCGATTCTCCGCTCCCGCTATGGCCGGGGTGAGTTGCTGCGGGGCGCCCTCTTGACGATCAATGGTGTGGCGGCAGGTATGCGCAATACGGGCTAAACAGCTGAGAAGCGGAATCATGCACCCGACGGCCCGCACATTAACACCATCCTCGCTGCCCTTCCGCATTGAAGACTATCACCGTTTAGCTGAACTCGGCTTTTTGGGGGAAGATGACCCCATTGAAGGCGAACTGATCCAGATGGCGGCTGGACAGCCCACGACACCCGACTCCGGCGGGTCTTAATGCCAATGGTTGGTGTCGGGCAACCCTACGCTGTCAATCATCACTTGTAATTGCAGATCACAGTGAACCTGAGCCAGACATTACCCTTGTTGACAATTGTGAGGATGATTACGCCACTCCGACAGCAGCAGCGGTGCAGTTGCTAATTGAGGTGGCGGACGCTTCCCTAGAGTACGATCGCACTGTGAAATGGATGCTCTATGCTGAGGCACAGATTCCCCAGTATTGGCTTTTTAACTTGGTAAATCCACCCTCGAAGCCTACAGTGAACCGGCGCAAATGACATCGACAATCTTTGGGTACTTGAATCGCCGGATCGTGCCCGCGACGGGAGTGATCGCCAACAACTGCTCCCCTTGAGTCGTATCTTCCCCTAGACTTCTGCAAAAACCGTTAATAGTCACTGTTTTGGGAAATACCCTTGATATAATCGCAACGACTCTCTTATTGACGACGCTATGAGCCACTGGCAACGGATTACGGGGGGTGTGACTGCCGCCAAAGGCTATCGGGCTGCGGGAATAACGGCAGGACTCAAAGCTTCAGGGGCACCGGATTTGGCCTTGATTGTTTCCGATGTGCCGGCGATCGCCGCTGGGGTATTTACGACGAACCACATGTGTGCGGCACCTGTCACCTACTGTCGTCAGCGGTTACAAACGAAGGGAACAGCGCAGGCGATTTTGTGTAATTCCGGTCAGGCGAATGCGGCTACGGGAGAACAGGGCTGGCAGGCGGTTTTAGCCCAAGCGGATATGGTGGCAAGGGCCTTGGGGGTGAGTCCAGAGATGGTGCTCGTGGCTTCAACTGGGGTCATTGGTCAACCCATTCCCCTTGAAAAGATGTACCAAGCGCTGCCAACGCTAACGGCAAACTTAAGTGATGGCGGTGGAGAGGCTGCTGCCCGGGCCATTATGACCACAGACTTGGTGCCCAAGCAAATTGCCCTCGAAGCCGAGTGGGAGGGGCAAACCATTCGCATTGGCGGCATGGCCAAGGGGTCAGGGATGATTCACCCGAATATGGCAACGATGCTGGCCTTTATTACCTGTGATGCTGCTGTGTCGCCCCATCTCTGGCAGGAGATGCTCCAACGCGCCTGCGATCGCTCCTTCAATCAAATTACCGTTGATGGCGATACCAGCACCAATGACAGTGTGATTGCTTTGGCCAATGGACAATCGCGTACCCCTGCGATTACGGAGCCGGGAGCAGCGGCCACCCGCCTTGAGGAAATGTTAACGGCGGTCTGTGTCCATTTAGCGAAGGCGATCGCCCGTGATGGCGAGGGGGCGACCTGCCTAATTGAAGTTCAGGTGAGCGGTGCCAGTGATGATGCTGCTGCCCGTCAAGTGGCCAAAACGATTGCGGGTTCAATGCTGGTCAAATCAGCCATCTATGGACGAGATCCCAACTGGGGGCGCATTGCCGCCGCTGCTGGCCGCGCTGGGGTGCCCTTTGATGCCAGTAATCTGGCCATTTCCCTTGGGGGGATTGCCATGATGCGCCAAGGTCAACCCTTACCCTTCGATCGCACCGCTGCGAATACCTATTTGGTCGATCAAGCAGCTGCCAGTACTGATCCCAGTGGTCAGCAATCCGTTGACCATCCCGTTGTTATCGAAGTGAGTATTGGCCACGGTAGCGGTCGGGGTGTGGCTTGGGGCTGCGACCTCAGCTATGACTATGTGAAAATCAACGCTGAATATACAACCTAGTAGCCTCTCCCCTGCCAATCTGCGGGCGCTAGTGTAATTTCGCCAAGAGCGCTTCTTCAATTTCCTGCCGCAGGGGGTCTGGCTCAATCTCCACCAGTTGCTCAAGGGCAAAGGCCTTCACCAGTAAATCCCGGGCTTGGCGCTCATCAAGACCACGACTGCGCAGATAGAAGATATCCTCTGCTGCCAGTTGACTCACAGTGGCACCGTGGGAGCATTTGACGTTATCAGCCACAATTTCTAGTTGGGGCTTGGTATCCACGCGGGCTTTGTCGGAGAGCAGCAGCGTGCGATTCAGTTGGCTAGCATCCGTGAGCTGCGCCACTTGGGGCACGACAACGCGACCATTAAAAATACCGTGGGCGCGATCGCCAAGAATGCACTTGTGAATCTGTTCACTGCCACTGTGGGGAGCATTAAAGAACACTGCCGAGTGGGTATCCATAATTTGGCTATCCATGGCGATCGCCAATCCCTTCAGGAGTGTCTGGCTGCCACTGCCTTGGATCTGCACCTGCCAATTGTGGCGGCTCAAGCATCCCCCCAAATCAATGGCGTGCCCCTCGTAGTCACTGTCTTGGGCTTGGCACACCGCTGTACAGCCCATGTGAATCGCTGTCGGCGATTGGTGTTGAATCCGCACATGGCGCAGGCGGGCACTGACCCCTAGGGAGAGTTCCGTGACACTGTTGGTAAACTGTTGATCACCCGTTAGGGACAAAAAGCGTTCAATCAGGGTAGCTTGACCGTGGGCAGCCACTTCAACCGAGAGGCGTGGTGAAACAACGCTCTGCTGCTGCCGACTACTGACACAAAACACTTCCACGGGTTCCGGCAGCGACCCTGTTAGCCGCAGGCAAACGCGATCGGCCAGCATTGCTGTATTGAGGTCACTAAAGACCTCTGGAGGCGCGATCGCTGGCAGGGAGGGGGGTAATAACTCAACCCCAGCAGCATTCACACGGGAGAGTTCTCCGCAAAAATAGCCATCAATCAGAACAATTTGTGCAACGGTTGGAAAACTGCGCTCGCACAGCAGATGCCGCACTTCGGCAACAATTTCTGGATTGAGGGGGGGAATGGGTGCTTGGAACGATCGCGTCCGTAAAGCCGATAAATCCGTAAAGCGCCAGTCCTCATTGCGGGGAGTAGGCAACGTTTGCTCATGGAGGCGATCGCGGGCTGCTTGGCGTAGTGCTCCTAACTCAGCATGGCGCGGCGGCGGTGCCAGGTTCAGCAGATCATTCAGTTCATTGGCGCGACTGGCCTTGGGCAGATCCGCTTGATCGGAATTGGCCTTGACCGTAATTGTCATGATACAGCCCCCTCCTCTTCGCGAACCCAGTCATAACCCCGCGCTTCCAGTTCTAGTGCCAGTTCCTTCGAGCCAGTGAGGATAATCCGTCCCCCCTCCATCACATGGACATAGTCGGGCACGATGTAGTCCAGCAGCCGTTGATAGTGGGTAATGAGGAGAATGCAGTTATCGGGGCGAGTGAGTTGGTTGACGCCATTGGCGACAATGCGCAGGGCATCAATATCGAGGCCAGAGTCAGTTTCATCAAGAATGGCAAGGGTTGGCTCCAAGAGCGCCATTTGCAGAATTTCGTTGCGCTTTTTCTCACCGCCAGAGAAACCCTCATTCACCCCGCGATTGAGGAAGCCCTCATCCAACTTCACCAGTTCAATCTTCTGCCGCACCAGATCATCAAAGTCAAAGGCATCCAGTTCGTCGAGGCCTTGGTGCTTACGCTTGGCGTTGTAGGCCACCCGCAAAAAGTCAAGATTGCTCACCCCCGGAATTTCAAGGGGGTATTGAAACGCCAAAAAGACGCCTTCGCGGGCACGCTCTTCAGGGGGCAAGTCCAAGAGATTTTTGCCTTTATAGAGCACTTCGCCACCCGTTACGGTGTAATCGGGATGACCCGCGAGAATTTTGGAGAAGGTGCTTTTGCCGGAGCCATTGGGACCCATGATGGCATGAATTTCTCCCGCGCGAATCGTCAAGTTCAGGCCTTTGAGAATAGGGGTGTCCTCCACACTGGCCGTTAGTTCTCGAACTTCTAAAATGACTTCGCTATCGGGACGAATCACGCCTTACCTCCCTTGCATCGTTCATAATTTTTTAATGTAGCGCAGCGGGCTGGCGATCGCGATTGAGTTTCTTGGCAGAGGAGTATTGAGCACAACAGCACGCCCAGAACCGGCACCGCTGTCAAACTATGCCCACAGGAGCAAAGCAATCAACTGCTATGACACTCTCAACAACCCCCATTCCTGAACTTGAACGCCTCCATCCGCAGGCCAGCCGCTGGCAATCCCTCGCACCGCGAGAGCGTATGGGCTATCTCCAAGCGATGAAGACCCTTGCCCGTCGCCATGCTCCAGAATGGGTGAACTTGGCCTGTCAAATCAAAGGCATTGATCCCCAAGGGGTTTGGGCAGGGGAAGAGTGGACAACAGGCCCTTTGGGACTCATTCTCAAGCTGGATCACTATCTCTATGCTCTGCGTCACGAAGCCGCCCCTCCCGTGCCCCGCTGGCGAACTGCCCCCACCGGTCAGGCGATCGCTGACATTCTGCCGCGCAATTGGCAAGAGCGGCTATTGTGGTTTGGGGTGAAAGCCGAAGTTTGGATGCAAGTCAATCAACCGATAAGTCAGGGCAGTGCCTACCGTAACCCACCGCCGCCGGGAGTTGCTGTGGTGCTGGGGGCTGGCAATATCACATCGTTGTGCTTGGCGGATGCCCTCTACCAACTGGTAGTAGCCAATCGAGTAGCACTGCTGAAGATGAATCCCCTCTTGGCGCCCTTGACGGACTGTTTTCGCAGGATTTGTGCGCCCTTGATTGAGGCGGGTTTCCTTGAGATTGTTGAAGGAGATGCTGCCCTAGGGGAAGCCCTCTGCCATCATCCATTGACGCAGCACATTCACATTACCGGTTCCCACCACACCTACAATCGCCTTGTTTGGGGAGAAACGGCAGCTGAGCAGGCCATTCGCAAAGCCCGCCAACAACGGAAGCTGACCAAACCCGTGACAGCAGAATTGGGAAATGTCACTCCCCTGTTGCTGGTGCCTGGGGAATGGACAGCGCCAGAACTGACCTACCAAGCCCGCCAAGTGGCCAGTGCCCTTGTCCATAACGCCAGCTTTAACTGCATTGGGGCGCAAATCCTCGTCACGGCTGCGGGATGGCCCCAGCGAGAGGCATTTCTCAACGCCTTGAAGGCACAACTGCAAGCGATTCCGCCCCGCCCTGCCTACTATCCGGGGGCGATCGCCCGCTATGAGTCGTTTTTGGCGGATTATCCCCAAGCCACGGTGCTGAGTCCCGCTGTCGAAGGTACGATTCCTTGGACGGTCATTGAAGGCCTCACCCCTACGGCCAATCCCCGCATTTTCCAGGAAGAGGTCTTTTGTGGTCTGTTGGCAGAGGTGCCACTGCCCGTTAGCGATGCTGCCGCCTACCTCACCACTGCTGTGCCCTTCGTCAATGAGCGGCTTTGGGGTACCCTCGGCTGTAGTCTAATCATTGATCCGCGTACTGAGGCTAGTCATGCAGAAGCGCTGGAACAGGCGATCGCCCAACTGCGCTACGGTTCCATTGCCATTAATGCGTGGGTCTCCTTGGCCTATGGGTTGGGCTGTACCCCTTGGGGGGCCTTTCCCGGGCATACCCCAGCGGCCATTGGTTCTGGGGTGGGCGTGGTGCACAATAGCTTCCTGTTTGACTATCCCGAAAAAGCGGTGGTGCGTGTTCCCTTCCAGTTACCGGTGACGCCCCCTTGGTTCTATGGCCATCGCAGCCTACCCCAACTGGCTCAGGCGGTCATGGACATTTACGCTGGCGGTAATCCCTTGGGTTGGCTTTCCCTCTTGACAGCGGCGATGCGGGGCTAGGCTCATAGCCGAACGGTGACGGTTGTCCCCCCTCGAGGCAGGGTCAACTCCTGTGTGCGCGTTTGGCCTTGGGCTGTCACTGTTAAGCGATAGCGACCCAGGTAGCCGCGTCCCTGCCATTGGCCTTGGGCATTGGTTTGACCAGTCACCCTTGTCCACCAGTCCTCAAAAAGGAGTTTGCGGTAGGCGATCGCCGCTGGCTTGGCGGAAAAGTCTTGGCGATAGAGTCCGGCTTGGGGGCGCCAGTGGTTCCCCGCCCAAAAGCCCCAAAGCAAAATTTCCTGCACTGCGGGGTGGGCAAAACCAATGCGGTAAATTTGGCGCAGGGTCTCGGCCTGCTGTTGTTCGTCCGCCAAACTCACACTCACTTCCGTAATTTTCAAGGGCAGATTGAACTGGGCAAGGGTATCGAGGGCACGCTGCATTTTGGCCTCATCCAAGGGATATTCCAGATGGGCTTGAATACCAATACCGCCAATGGGAACCCCTTGCGCCAAGAGACTGCGAATTTGCTCAACATAGTCGTTCAGGCGATCGCCCTCAATGATGCCGTAGTCATTGACATAGAGAATTGCCTCGGGATTGCCCTCACGGCACCATTCAAACATCTCCTTGACAATGCCCTCACCCAGGCGACTGCGGAAAAAGTTGCCATGGAGCATTTCATTGTTGACATCAAACTCATTAATACGACCGCGATAGTGGCGACAGACGGTAATGGCATGGTTTTTCACCGCTGCGCGCAATTGCTTCGGCGGCAGTGTTTTCAGCCAAGGGGGATTAAACTGCTCCACTTCCCAAAAGAGGGTATGCCCCCGCATCGACCAGCCCTGCGCCCGCACCCAGTTGAAGAGGGTGTCAGCCATGGTAAAGTCCAGCTTGCCCTGCTCTGGCTCCAATTGATACCATTTGAGGGCATTTTCATGGACGGCAGCATTGAAGTTTTCCTGAGCCGTCTGCTTGTACCAAGGGGCAGCCGGGGGTGGACTGGGGCGAAACATCTCCGTGTCGAGGGCAACGCCAAAGGGAAAGGCATGGCTTTGCTGCACCAGTTGGATGCGAGCAGTGGGAATCGGACGGCCTTGGGCATTCTCAACGACGACGGTAAGGGGTGCCTGTCGCAACTGCTCAATTTTCTGGCTGAGGGCATCAGTGGCCACAGAAGAGGCAGAGGTACCGCAGGCAACCACCAAAAGAGCGGCTAGGCAAGTCAACCAGAGAAAACGGCGCCAGTTTAGCATCGATGATGACCTTGTGCAACGAGAACTTCAGAGGGATTGCATCCCTAATGGGTCACTTGAATCCCCTGTTGGCGCAGTTGTTCCACAAAAAACTCTTCTAGGGTGGGGCGAGCAAGGCGCAGTTGTAGGATTTTGCCGCCCATTTCTTCAACAAGGGTGAGAAAGCGCTGGAGGGGAATTTTGATCACCCCTTGCCAGCGATCGCCCTGAATTTCCAAGGAATAGAGCCATTCCTGAAGGCCATCCACATGCCCCCCTTTGCCCACCACATGGTAAGCTTCGCTACTGCCAAGGAGTTCATCCACGCCGCCTGCACAAATCAATTGCCCTTGCGCCAAAATACCAATGCGATCGCAGATGGCCTCGACATCCGCCAGAACATGGCTATTAAAGAAGATGGTCTTGCCCTGCTGTTTTAAAGAAAGAATGATCTCGCGAATTTGGTAGCGGCCAAGGGGGTCGAGACCCGACATGGGTTCGTCCAAAAACACCACTTCAGGATCGTTAATCAGGGCTTGCGCCAACCCCACCCGCTGCACCATCCCCTTCGAATAGCGGCGCATTTGCTTTTTGCGGGCATCCTTGAGGTTGAGGCCAACCATTTCCAAAAGCAGAGGAATGCGTTCCTTGCGGGTGGCGGCACTGAGGCCAAAGAGTCCCGCCGTAAACTCTAGGAACTCCCAAGCTGTCAAATAATCATAAAAGTAGGGATTTTCAGGCAGGTAACCAATCCGCTGTCGCACGGCGCGATCGCCCAAGGGATGCCCCAGCAGCGTACCCTGACCTGCACTGGGTTGCACCAGTCCCAAGAGAATCTTTAACAGTGTGGTTTTGCCCGCCCCATTGGGACCCAGCAGGCCAAAGGTTTCCCCTTGGTGCACTTGCAGCGAGACGGACTTGAGGGGCGTGAGCACCGTCCGCAGCCAAAAACCGCTACGGTAGGACTTTTGTAAGTTCTCAACCGCAACCACAAGGGGGCGATCGCCCGCACTGTCAGTCACCATACCGGGGATTCACCTCAGGAAGAACGAGGGCGATGGAAATGTAACCCCACCAAAGCATCGTAGAGAAAGGGCAAGAAATTCCCTGGTTCAAATATACCAAGGGTTTGTTTGCAGCCGTGGGCATCGAGGAGGGGTTTAACGGCGTAGTAGGCCGGCTGCACTTTGTACCAAGGGATATTCGGCCAGAGATGGTGGACCAGGTGATAGTTTTGGCCAAAAATGAGGATGTTCAGGAGGCGGCTGGGATAAACGCGGGCATTGTGCCAGCGATCGCGCTCGGTATGGGGACGGTGGGGAAAATAGTCAAAAAACAGCCCCAACATTAAACCCACCACGCCAGCGGGCAAAAACCAATAGTTGAGCACGTAGTCTAAATAACCATTGAGCGCCGCAAAGGTGACCATCCCTACCAGCGTCAAGCGACTGAGAAACCACTCCAGGAGTTCGTACTTCCGCCAAAGCTGCCGCTTGAAAAAGAAAACCTCGTGGTAGAAAAAGCGAGGCGCGATTAGCCACAGGGGCCCCCCTTTGGAAACATAATGGTCGGGATCGTTTTCCGGATCATTGACATGGGCATGGTGCTGCATGTGCACCCGCGTAAAGACAGGGAAAACAAACCCCAACATCAGGGCACTGCCATGACCCATAATTGCATTCATGAGGCGGTTACTGTGAGCAACATTGTGGGAGGCATCGTGGATCACTGTGCCCATGAGGTGCAAGGCCAACATATTGGCCACAAATGAGACCCAGCCCGGCCAGTGACCTTGAAAGTAGCCCCAAGTGGAGAGAAGGGCGATCGCAAATGCGGCAAAAAACATCACTAGAGTGGGATTAAAGCCCACCGGGGGACCTAAAAATTCCTTGGGAACCGTGACCGGAATCGCTGCCTCCGTGATCATCCGCGCGGTCGCTCCTCACATTGTTGCAAAATGTTACCTTCATACTATGTAGGCTAATCAGCGGTACAAAATCAAGTCGCTCGATCCCAAAAGTGGGTCACTGGCCTTTACTCAAGGATGGCCCTAGAACCGTTGCTCTACTGGAGCCACAATGCTACAAACACTGCGGATTCAGAACTTTGCCCTTGTTGCGGAGTTAGAGGTGACCTTTCAGCGGGGGTTGAATGTCCTCACGGGGGAAACCGGAGCAGGCAAGTCGATCCTCCTCGATGCCATTGATGCTCTCCTTGGGGGGAAGCTCTCAGCGCGGCAGTTGCGATTGGGGACAGAGCAGGGCTGCATTGAAGCCATTTTCACCCTGACTCCTCCAGTGAGAGACTGGCTGGCCACCCTAGAAATTGATGCTGAAGGGGATGAGGTGATCTGTAGCCGCGAGTTTAGTCTCAAGGGGGAGACCTTTCGCAGTCGCAGCCGGGTCAATGGGGTACTAGTGAATCGCCAACAACTTCAGGAACTGCGGTCGCACCTTGTGCGCCTTACCGCTCAGGGACAGGCGGTGCAACTAGCCAGCGCCTCGCAACAGCGGGATTGGCTTGATCGCTATGGGGGCGAAGCCTTAATCACCCAGCGGCAGCGAGTGGCGGAAGCTTATCGGTCATGGCAACAACGGCAACGGGAATTGCAGAATTTTGCTGCTCAGGAACAGCAACGGCTCCAGCGACTCGACTTACTGCACTTTCAGCTCCAAGAACTGCGGCCTGCCGCCCTAGAAGACCCTGAAGAACTGACCCGATTACAACAGGACTACCAACGCCTCAGCCATGTACAGGAACTGCAAAGCCAAAGCCAACAGGCCTATCACCTCCTCTACGAAGGGGAACCCAGTGTGGTGACGTTGCTGGCGCAAGCCCAAGGGGCACTGCAATCCATTGCCGACTGGGATCCAACGCTTCAGCCGATTGGTGAATTGCTAGAGGGAGCAATCGCCCACGCCGAGGAAGCCGCCCGTCAACTGCGCAGTTATGCCGATCGCCTCGATGCGGATCCAGCTACGCTCGATGCCTTGGGTCAGCGCATTCACCAGTTACAACGCCTGTGTCGCAAGTATGGCCCTGATTTGGCCAGTGTCATTGCCTATCGCGATCGCCTGCAAGCAGAATTAGCCGCCCTCAGTAATGCCGCCACTAGCCAAGAGCACCTAGAAGCAGAAGTTGCTCAGCTGCGGCAAACCCTTGAGCAGGCTAGCGAGCACCTCCATCAATTGCGGCAAGCGGCAGCCGAACGCCTAGAACAAGACCTCCTTACCCACCTTTGCCCCCTTGGACTTCCCCAAGCCCGTTTTACCGTGCAGTTGAGGACCACAGAGGCTAGTAGTAGCGGCAGTGATGAGATTACCTTTCTCTGGAGTGCCAACCCCGGTCAGCCCCTGCAACCCCTTGGGGAGATTGCCTCTGGCGGTGAAATGAGCCGATTTTTACTGGCGTTGGAGACCTGTTTGACGACACAGCAAACACCGAAAACGCTGATTTTTGATGAAATTGATGTCGGGGTCTCTGGCCGCGTCGCGGGGGCGATCGCCGAGAGTTTAAGTCGATTGGGGCAAACCCATCAGGTATTGTGTGTTACCCATCAATCCTTGATTGCGGCGGCGGCTGATCATCACTATTGGGTGCAAAAGGATATTGACCCCAGTACCGCCACAACAGTAATTCGTGTGCAATGCTTAACCGATGAGGCACGTGTCCAAGTCCTTGCGGATTTAGCGGGGGGCGATCGCTCGGCTATGGCACTCTCATTTGCCAGTGGCCTGTTGGCACAGCAACAACGACCCTTTCCGCCTAACACCGAAGGAATGAGCATGAAAGCTTGAGGATTTGATGTAGGATTTGATGTCCATATCCTTACAGTAAAATAAGTTTGATAGCAACATTACCGTTTGGCCGTTCTCAATGCAGCGTTCTTCCTATCCTGCGGGGGGGGATGAGTTAATGACCATTGATCAAGTGCAGCAAACTCTCCGCCGCTCCCGTGCATCTATTTATCGTTATGTCAATACCAATCATGAAACCATTAATCCCCCCTTTGATCCCCAACGCCTCAATCCAGAGCATCGCAAAAGCCGTCGTGAACCGCTGCTGTTTCACCCCAATGAGGTGGCTCGCTTTGCCCGTGACGTGATGGGCATTACTACCCTTCAGGTGGAATTAAAAACCACACCCCCCAATCCAACAGATAATCTCCTCAAGGAAATTCTGGCAGAATTAAAGCACATTCGCGAGGTTCTAGAGCGGCTGGAGAAGTTACTAGGAAGCTAGGCAGGTATAATACGTCTGTTTCATTTGCGCATTGACCACACATGGGTTTGCAAGCACCACGGGGAACTCGCGATATTTTGCCCGCTGAGCGGGTCTATTGGCAGTATTTAGAAACCATTGCTCGCCAGATTTTGGATCGTGCTGCCTATCGCGAAATTTGCACTCCCATTTTTGAGCAAACCCATCTGTTTGAGCGGGGCATTGGTGAAGCCACCGATATTGTCAGTAAGGAAATGTACACTTTTAGCGATCGCGCTCAACGGTCGCTGACGCTGCGGCCAGAGGGCACGGCGGGGGTGGTGCGCGCCTATATTGAGCATGGTTTGCACAGCCAAGGGGGCGTCCAACGTCTGTGGTACCTGGGGCCCATGTTTCGCTACGAGCGGCCACAGTCCGGTCGCTATCGCCAGTTTCACCAGTTGGGGGTGGAAGTTTTAGGCAGTGCCGATCCCCGTGCCGATGCCGAAGTCATTGCCGTGGCCTTGGATATTTTGCAGGCCCTTGGATTGAAGGAGTTAACCCTGATGCTCAACTCCGTGGGCGATCGCGAGGATCGCAGTGAATATCGTCAGGCCTTGGTGGATTACCTCACCCCCTACAAAGCAGATTTAGATCCCGATTCCCAAGAACGCCTCCACCGTAATCCTCTCCGCATCCTTGATAGCAAAGACCCCCGCACCCAAGCGATTGTTAAGGAAGCGCCTCGGCTGTTGGATTATCTCAGTCCGCAATCGCGCCACCATTTTGAGCAGGTGCAATCCCTCTTGCAGGATCTGGGCATCCGCTACCAGATTCATCCTGCCCTTGTGCGCGGCCTTGACTACTATACCCACACCGCCTTTGAATTTCAGGATTTGAGTTTGGGCAATGAGGGAACCGTCTGTGGGGGGGGGCGCTACGATCACCTTGTCGAGGAATTAGGGGGACCCGCCACACCCGCCATTGGTTGGGCGATGGGACTGGAGCGATTGATTTTACTCCTGCGCGATCGCCCGTTGCCGCCGCGCGATCAGCCCTACCTCTATATGGTGACCCGTGGCGAAGCTGCCGAACGCCAAGGCCTGATTTTGGCCCAGCAATTGCGGCATCAAGGCTATACCGTAGAAGTGGATCTGAGCGGCAGTGCCTTTGGCAAGCAGGTGAAACGCGCCGATCGCGTTGGTGCTACGGTGTGTCTAGTGATTGGAGAAAGTGAAGCTACGGATCGTACGGTCCAAGTGAAGTGGTTGGCCTCTGGAGAGCAGGTCTTGGTACCGCAACAGGAACTCTTGAGCGAAAACTGGCGATCGCGCTTCCTTGCTGCCTCATGATGGCCTACTTTCTCATTAGCCACGGCAGTCCTGTCCCTGAGCCACAGCAGGCAATGGCATTCGTGTGCCAGCAACTCACCCCTCTTGGCATCGTCGGTTGGGGAACCCTTGAAGGAGCACCACTGCCTGAGCAGATTCGCCAATTTAGTCAGCAGGCACAATCTCAGGGGGCTGAGGGGATGGTGATCCTGCCCCTCTTTTTATTGCCGGGCAACCATGTGGGGGTGGATCTACCGTTGGCGATCGCGGCAGCCGACGCCACGCTTCCCATGCAATTACTCCCCTTCTTGGGGGGACAGCTGCTCTTTCAAGCATGGTTACAACGGGCGATCGCCGCTGAAGCCGCCCATATTCTCCTTGGCCACGGCAGTCGTCGGCCTGAAGTTCGCCCTTGGTTTGAGCAACTGTGTCAGACCTGTGGTGTGCGTCCAGCGCTGCTGACCGAAGTGGGAAGTTTAGACCATGCCATTGAGATGCGGCTGGCTCAAGGGTATACCAGTAGCAAAATTTATGGCTACTTTCTCTTTGGTGGTAAAACCGTTGATCAGGTACACAGCCAACTAGCGACGTTGCAAGTCAGGTATCCCCACCATGCCGTTTCCTTGGTGCCAGCCATTCAACCCACCCCCTCCTTGATCAACGTTCTTCAAGACATTCTTCAGGCAGTGCCGCTAGTGGAGCCTGTTGCATGAGTCAAGTCTTTCTCTGTGGCTACTACGGCTATGGCAATGCTGGGGATGAAGCCCTCTTGGCAACGCTCCTCGAACAGTTGCCGCCCCACGTTTCACCGGTCGTCCTCAGCGGCAATCCTACGGCCACAGCAGCCCGCTATGGCGTTGCTACCTGCGATCGCCGCCAGTGGCAAAACGTGCTGCGCACTCTGCAACAGAGCCAGGCCTTCATTTGGGGCGGTGGGAGCCTAATTCAGGATGTGACCAGTTGGCGCAGCCCCCTCTATTACCTTGGTTTGATGACCCTTGCACAGCGCTTTGGCTGTCGCACCATGGCTTGGGCACAGGGGATTGGTCCTCTGCGATCGCCCCTCTATCGTTGGTGGACACGGGCACTTCTGCGGCGTTGCCTCGCGGTCACAGTGCGCGATTCCGGCTCAGCGGCTCTCTTGCGGCAGTGGGGCATTCCCCATCAACAGGGAGCCGATCCCGTGTGGCTGATGTCAGCACGTCCTGTTCTGCCTCCCAAGGACAAGGCGCCCATTGCTGTGTGTTTGCGTCCCCATCGACACCTCACGGGCGATCGCTGGCAGCTTCTGAAAATGGCCTTGCGTCAGTGGCAGGCAGAGACGGGGGTGCCGCTTTTGCTGTTGCCCTTTCAGCCCCAACAGGATTTACCCTTGGCTGAGGATCTCTATGGGGCATTGCTGCCTGAGCAGACGCAACTTGTGTCCTGTGAGGATCCCCGCGAGATGAAGGGACTTTTGGCGACAACGGTGGGGGCGATCGCCATGCGTCTCCATGCTCTGATTATGGCCGCCAGTGTGGGCTGTCGCTGTTTTGCCCTCAGCTATGATCCCAAGGTGAGTTACCTCATGGCCGATACGGGTATGGCTGGAGTTGAACTAGCAGCATTGCCCCCTGACCCCACTGCCTTGATCCACCAATGGCAACGCACCTTCGCAGCCCCCCTACCAAACTATCAACCCTACCTTCAGTCGGCTGCGGTTCACAAGGCAGTGCTGCATCTCCTCTAGGCCAGCACCCCAGCAAGGATAGGATAAGATCAACTCGATGCGTCGTTTTATTGCGGCAACCCCATGAACGAATTTTACCGCCGCTATCCCACCGGCAGCATTGTCAGTGATTTATTGCAAATTCATGACGGCCTCTTTATTGTCAAAACCACCCTCCTTGTCGGCGAAACGATTCTAGCCACAGGGATGGCTGCTGCACCGACTTTAGAACAGGCGGAAGATAGTGCCCGCCAGCGTGCCCTGCAACTTCTCGGTATTCACCTCCCTGTGCAGACGGAAGCGGAACTGATTCCCCGCACCCCGGCCGCCCTCGAGGCAGCTCCTTGGTCAGAGGCCAGCAATACTGATCTGCTCTTGGAACCCACCACTCCTCCCAATCCCCGCCGCGGTAAGCCAGCGGTTAAACCTGCCAGCGAGAAGCCCCCCACCAAGCGTGAACCCGTGGATCTAGCGGATGAAATTGCCCAAACCACCGTGGAAATGAAACGCTTGGGATGGACAGAAGCCCAAGGCCGTGCCTGTTTACTCGAACGCTACGGCAAGCGATCGCGCCAGCAACTGAGCGATGAAGAACTCTTGGATTTTCTCCACTTTTTGCAGCGTCAACCCAGTGCCGGGGAGCCGTCCTTTTAGGCCTTCAAGCTCGGCAATCAAATGCAAGAAAAATTTATACTTTAGCGAAAACTTAAAGAAAAACTATAGATTTTCACGCCAGCCCTGATCCCCGCCTTAGCTTCTTTACCATGAAGAAGTTGTTACTGTCGAGGAAAAATCCGTGCTGGGTCCCTTTCATGTCTCACCCTTGACCCTAGGCAGTGATCCAAGTGTCCGTCGCCAGTGGATTTTTCGCCTCGTGCTGCTGATGACGGTCTTTACCCTCTTTTTGATGGCGGTGGGCAGTGCCACACGGGTGATGGATGCCGGTTTAGCCTGTCCCGATTGGCCGTTGTGCTTTGGTACGCTGGTGCCGCAAATGGATTTGCAAATCTTCCTAGAGTGGTTTCACCGCCTGCTGGCCACTAGTTTAGGGCTGATGGCGATCGCCTTTGTCGGATTGAGCGTCGCTTGGCGGCAAGCCCTACCTCCTTGGGTGCCCTTCGCTGCTGGAGCGGCACTGGGCCTTGTAATTTTGCAGGGGATTCTTGGTGGGCTGACGGTGACTGAATTGCTGCGCTTTGAAATTGTGACCGCTCACTTGGGCACGGGACTGCTCTTCTTTTGCCTTTTGGCAGCAATCACCGTTGGCTTGGCTCCCTTTAGAGGCACGGGGAGTGCCCGTTGGTTGCGGGTTGCCGCAGCGATCGCTGCTTTATGTGTCTATGGCCAAAGTTTGTTGGGGGGCTTGGTGTCTTCGCAGTGGGCGGTACATCAGTGTCTCTATGGCGATCGCCTGTGTGGGGTGCTCAATAGCCATCTAATCGGTGTTGTCCCAGCCACCTTGAGTGTTTTAGGGGTTGTGATTGTGGCGTGGCGCAGCCCAGCTTTGGCTCCCCTGTTGCGGCAACTGAGTTTCTCACTCCTGGCGGTGGTGGCTCTGCAAGTGGCCTTGGGCTGGAGCACCCTACAACTAAAGCTACAGGTTCCGGCACTCACCGTTGCCCATCAAATGGTTGGCGCCACCCTTTTGGGGTTGTTGGTTGCGATTGCCACATTGGCGTGGCGCGATTGCCCATCCGATTCCCTGAAGCATGAGTTTTGAACAATCTTGAGGCTCGCATGACATTCCTAGCCAGACTTTCCTCCTCAACGGGGGATCTTTCGACAAAATTAGTGGACTATGTCCAACTCACCAAACCGCGGTTAATTCTGCTCTTTTTGATTACAACTGCCGCAGCGATGGAAGTAGCAAGCCAAGGTCAGGTGGCTCCCCAACTGCTCCTCATAACCCTTTTCAGTGGTACTTGTGCGGCGGCGGCAGCCAATACGATCAACTGTCTCTATGACCGCGATATTGATGCCATTATGGAGCGGACACGCCATCGCCCTTTGCCAGCGGGTCGGGTAGCTCCTTGGGAAGCGGTGTTTCTAGCAGTACTCTTGGCAACAACGGCCTTTAGTCTTTTGGCAGTGTTTGCCAATCTCCTGAGTGCCTGCCTTGCGATGGCCGGAATTGCGGTGTATGTGGGAGTCTATACCCACTGGCTGAAGCGGTTTTCGCCCCAAAATATCGTCATTGGCGGTGCGGCTGGGGCGATTCCCCCCTTGGTGGGTTGGGCAGCGGTGACGGGAGAACTGAGTTGGGCCGCTTGGGTGCTATTTGCCATTATCTTTATCTGGACGCCGCCCCATTTTTGGCCGTTGGCGATGCTGATCCAAGAGGACTATGCCCGTGTGCGGGTGCCGATGCTGCCCGTTGTTGATGGCAATCGCGTGACGGCACAGCACATTTTCCGCTACACCTTGGCATTGGTGCCCACCAGTCTGCTGTTGATTTACCCCTGTGGTGTCGTGGGCTGGGGCTATGGTGGAGTGGCGATCGCCCTTGGCGGTTGGTTTATTTACCGCGCGTGGCAGTTGACCCAAGCCCCAGAGGACAAAGAACAGGCACGCAGCCTCTTTAAGTTCTCAATCCTCTACATGATGCTGCTGTGTGCCGCAATGGTCGGCGATCGCATTCTGTTGCCCCAGTTGCCCGAAAGCCTCGATGCCCTTGCTTGTCTTTTGAGTTAGGCGTGCCCCAACTGTTGCAACCACTCAATGAGGATCGGGTTCACCAGCTCCGGGCGATCGTCGTGGGGACAATGCCCCGTATTCGCTAGCCGTTCAATGCGAATCGGCAGCCGCTCTTGGTGGGCTTCAAAGTGCTTCGCCCCTGAGACGGGTGTCCAGGGATCCACCTCGCCCCAGAGCACCAGAATCGGCACTTGAATCTCTGGCAGCAAATCCACAATTTTCGGTCCCGGCGGTGCTGAAATCACACGGGCAAACACTTCCTTAGCGCCGGCATCCATGGCCGGCCGATGCAGCAGTTCGACCAATTCATCGGTAATGGCATCGGGATTGGCATAGACTTGGGTCAGGGTTTTGCGGATGCGCTCCGGCTGCCGAATCTGGTTAAAGATCAAATGACCCATGACGGGAGAGGCGACCAAGGTGCGAAAGATGGCGGTAAAGAGGCTCTGCATCCAATTCAGTTCATTGGGACGGTGGTTGAGTCCCCCAGCACAGTTGAGAACACTCACCGCACGGCAGGTGTGGCCAGAGCGAGCCGCCATCATCAGACACAGCAAACCACCGATGGAGTTGCCTACCCAAACCACGGGTTCCCCAATATGGGCTTGCCAAAAGTCCGCCAGTAGCTCGGCCCATAGATCCAAGCTGTAGGTTAAATCCGGCTTTGCTGAGGCACCAAAACCCAGTAAATCAAGGGCATAGACACGGTAACCTGCGGCGGTGAGGGCAGGGATATTTTTGCGCCAGTGACCAATAGAGGCACCAAAACCATGAACTAACACCACTGGGGCACCACTGCCATTGACGCTGTAGCGAATGCGATGGCCGCGCCAAGTCCAATCTGCGGTGGGAAAAGCTGCGGTGGCTGAGAGCGTAGAGGTCATTCTGCCCATTCCCGAAATGTATTACTTTTAAGATAGCGATCTTTAAGTTTCGTAACAATTTTATGACAACCGCACTGATTACGGGGGCAACGGGGGGATTAGGGCAGGCCTTTGCCGAAGCCTTGGCTGATCGCCAGCACAATTTGATCCTGACGGGGCGTTCCCTCGACACCCTAGAGGCACTCAAGACGCGCCTGAGCCAAAAGGTGTCGGTGGTGTGTATTCCCCAAGACTTGAGTCAACCCGGTGCCGCCTGCCGCCTCTATGGGCAGATCCAAGCCTTGGGGTTAAGTGTGGATCTGCTGATCAATAATGCCGGCTTTGGTGATTATGGTGCCTTTGGCGATCGCGATTGCCAGCCATTGACAGCCATGCTCCAAGTGAACATCACGGCACTGGTGGAACTCACCCATCTCGTGCTCCAAGAAATGCGCCCCCGCCGCCAAGGTACGATCATCAACGTTAGTTCCATTGCTGCCTTTCAGCCCCTGCCCTATCTTGCGGTCTATGCCGCCAGCAAAGCCTTTGTTCGCCACTTCAGCGAAGCCCTGTGGGCAGAGGTCAAACCCTTGGGTATTCGGGTATTAGCCGTCTGTCCCGGACCCACTGCCACCAACTTCTTTGAGCGTGCCGATATGACCCGCAACCCGGCTCTCATTGCCCAGCAGGATACCCCCGAACAGGTGGTGGCTGAAACCCTTGCTGCTTTGCAAACCGATGTGGCCACGGTCATTCCCGGTCAGCCCGCCAATCGCTTCCTTGCCCTTGCCGGTCGGTTGGTGCCCCGCCAGTGGTTGGTACAACAGTTAGAACCCCGCTTCCGTCCCCCCGCTCAATAGGAGCAAGCCCAAAAAGGAGCCACTGTTCCAGATACCGTGGAGAATCATTGCCGCACCAATGTTTTGCGATCGCCAGTAGATGTAGCTGAGCACGGTTCCTAAAACCGTTAAGGGCAGCAGATCAGCTAAATTCAGGTGGGCAATGGCAAAGAGGAGTCCTGTCACCCCCATTGCAGTGCCGAGGGGCAAATAGGATTGTACCGAACGAAAGAAGAATCCGCGAAAGAGAATCTCCTCAAAGAAGGGCGCCATCACCGCCACCATGACATAGAGTAGGGCAAAGGTGGTGTAATCGCGGCTTTGTAAAATAATCTCCAGCAGGGGATTGCCGCCCCCTTGATTTTTCAGCAGTGCTTGACTAATCAGTGAACTGACTAGGACTAAAGGCAGTGCCGCCAAATAGCCGCCGATCCCCCAACACAAGGCACCCCCTAACCCCCCTTGCCAACGTAACCAATCCGCAGGGCGCTGACCAAAGGGACGCAAAAAGTACCACAGCCAGCCCAAGCCAGCGACCATCATCATCCCGTAGTTCACTAAGGCATACAGCGTTTGGGCCATCGCAGAGCGCAGCGGCAGTCCCATGCCAATCAGGGAGCGCACCAAGGGCATGAGCACCAAACTAATGGCAAAGAAAAGAGCAAACCAGATCACCATGCCTTCCCAGAGGGTTTCCCAGCCCCATGTCACGGGAGTCAGGGGTGGCAGAGTTTTCCCTTGGTGGCGGCGGCGCAGGTGTTGATAGATCCAGACAATCCAAAGAACAATCCCAATCAAACTTCCTAGCAGAGGAGTCGTGCTAATGAGGGCAAGGCGATAGAAAGCCGCCTGGGCGCGCTTTTGTTCTGCACGGGTCAAGGCCATCAGGGCATCGGATCGCTGTTGCAGTTCATAGAGGCGTTCGAGGGCGCGATCGCGAAACCAGCCTTGGAGTGTATTTTTAATCAATGGTTCGGCATCTGGCAGCAATTGAGGGGGATCGGTCCACAACCCCATCAGTACTTCTGCGGTACTGCGGGTTGTCCCTTGAGCTTCATTGATGAGGAGTTGCCATGTGTTGAGGGCGCGATCGCGCTGGCTGGCGTCCGCATAGAGCAGTCCCAATTGAAGACGCAGCAGTTGGTTTTGTGGTGTGGGCGCTGCCAGCACTTCTTCGTAGGCTTTGATTGCGCTTTCCACATTTGCTACAAGGCGATCGCGGGTGTCAGCATCCCCTAACCCCTGCCATTCGCGGGCTTGCAGCGATAAATTCGTTTGAAAGAGGTTAATTTGCCCTTGGGTTTGGGGTTCGAGGTAACTACTGAGCAACGACACCGTAATCAGGGTAGCCACCACCACACTGAGGGCGGCGAGCACCAACCGTTTCAGAGACATAGGGCAAAGCTGACAAGGGACTCCCCAAAACCTTAGCGGAAAGCAACCCAAGGGATCAATCTAGTAGGCTAGCTATGGTCTGCTCTACGACTCTTGACTTCTCCCCTTCTTGAAAGAGAG
>FMJZ01015515.1_pt1 | contig 34697 bp, 31 predicted proteins | sample 1987881 | NCBI WGS metagenome assembly FMJZ01 (sample SAMEA4378227, study PRJEB15110) | soil metagenome | biome: soil; feature: Field; material: Soil | place: India | collected 2015-03-11 | depth 0 m
TTTTCATAGGCTCAACCTCCCTTTTAATTTATCCAAAGGAAAAATCCCTTTGGAGTTTACATTATTTTTGTAACCGATACCAATTCTAAGCTATTATTAAAAAAAATTGTCAAGGGAAAGATTTTCTGATCTGTAATCACTTTTTGAAAAAAAATCCTCCTTGGGATAGAATTTTAGTATATTTAGTTTCTCAAAAATCTTATCCCAAGGAGGCGATATCGCATTAATAAGAATTTATTACAGGTCAGGAATAAATTCCTCCAATTCTAATATGGCATCCCTAGGGTGTATATATGCTTTCCACCATTCAATGGTCCTTTAAGATATTCCTCCACCTCTTCTTTATCTCTTTGGGTAAGGAGTTCCGTAGGCGGTAATTTCCCTGGTGGAAATTCAGTAATTATATCATTTACAAGTTTCTCCATATAATCTAAAAGGGCTTCTAATCCTTCTTTTGACTTCTCTGCATATGCTAAAGTTGCTCTTCCCACAACCCCTTCGGGATATGCAGAAACTTCAATAGGGCTACATCCCACATGACCATACCAAGCAATGGGTCGTCTTAACAGATTTCCTGCCTTATCTACATGCTCCTCGGGTAAGAATCCAGAGGGTTTAGTATCTACGGCATCTTCCATTTTTATCATTTCTGGGAATAGACAAAGGGACCAAGAGGTTTCTACTTCGTCTGCATGTATAAAGGGAGTTTCATATGGTCCTCCTTGATCTTTTGTTTTAAAATAATCTGGAATTGCATGATACCAATTTAAGTTAATTATAATTGCTGGAAGTTGGTAGTGTTTTGCCCATTGATGGATAGCTGTAGGGATAACATATTCCTGACCATGTCCATTAAGAAGGATCATCTTTCTAAATCCTGTATTCCAAAAACCTGCAATAACTGCCTTTAAATATCCTATAAAATATTCCTCAGGAACAGGTATTGTTCCAGGCATCCCAATATGGTGATATGGATGGGAACCATACCATATAGGTTGAGCTATGGTACATCCTGTCCTCTGTGCTACTAATTCTGCCATTCGAGTTACTAAGAAGGTATCTTCTCCTGTACATGCATGGGGTCCATGATTCTCAGTACTTCCCACAGGGATTATTATTAAATCACATTTTTTTAATCTTTCTTGAATCTCCTTCATGGTCATATTTTGGAAATATATACCTGAGGGTTTATCCATATGCCCTTCACCAGGTGGAATCTTCCATTTTTCAGTCATTTTTTACCTCCTTATATTTTTATAGTAATTTTTCCATCCTCTCTTTTAGTAGCCTTTTCCATTGCCCTTAGGGCATCATCCAAAGAAAATCTTGATGTAATTATCTTTGTCATATCAATTTTCCCAGAAGCCATAAGATTAATTACATTAGGAAAAGTTCCATATCCAGAATGCCCCTGAGCTCCAAATATTTGGCTGGCATGGGTCTGGAAATGTTCCAAATAAATGGGAACTCTTTCCGCTGCTCTTCCAATTTGTACAATCTTTCCATCTATAGCAAGGGATTTTTCCATTTCAGGAATAGTTTTAGAAGGTGCTCCTGCAGATTCAATATGCATACTCACTCCTATCCCCTTTGTCTCTTCCATTATAACTTCAGAAGGAATTACCTCTCTTGGATCATAAACAAAATCTGCTCCCACTTCTTCTGCTAATTTTCTTCTTATCTCTGACACATCAAAAGCAAAAACTTTACTTGCTCCTCCTGCCTTTGCTAATGCTATTGCAGAGAGCCCTATGGGACCTGTTCCAAATACTGCCACATAGGAGCCCGGTTTATATCCTCCTGCTCTTACAAACATTCCATTATAAGCTACCGATGTAGGTTCCACCAAGGACCCTGCCTCAAAGGCTTTTTCTTTATCTTTATATCTTTCTGCAATCTCATTAATTTTCCAGCAATATTTTGCTCCAATAACTATATATTCTGCTATGGCACCATTTATGGTAAATCCGATTTCTTCTAAGTTTTTACATTGATTGGGATATCCATTTCTACAAGGGATACATTCTCCACACCATATCATCTCTTCTGCAGTAACCATATCTCCAACCTTAAGATCCTTCACCTCTTTTCCTATCTCAACAATTTCTCCTGAGAACTCATGTCCAATAACCACAGGAAATTTTGTAAGGCCTGGGTACAATATATAGTTATCTTTATCGGTTTCATAAAAATGAACATCAGATCCACAAATCCCACAAGCTTTGACCTTTATAACTACATCTTTGGGTCCTGGGGTGGGCTCAGGAATATTTTTAAGGTCCAACTTTGGATTTCTCCATACACTATTCCCTGTAATTGCTTTTCCTGTTGACCTTTCAAACTCCGAAAGAATATAATCTGGCTTAGGATCCCATTGGGCAGAAATTAGTAGAGCCTTCATCTTTAAACCTCCCATTTTTAATCTTCTTATTGTTAATTTTATAGTCTAAAAATTAAAATTACAACCGATACCAAATTTGTCAAAATAAATTACAAAGTTTTTTGGCAAATAAAAGACTTTCTTTATATTCATCTCTATGTCTAACTTCTAATTCCAATCAACTGGATCCACCAATTTCTCTATGCCATTCCTTTGCACTTTCCTCATCTATCCTTCTCCCATTATGGAGAATTAGCTCCCCTTCTTAATTTCTCAATCCAAGATTTTACTCTTTTGGGAATTTCTTCAAACAGATCCTTCCAAGGAACGTACATTTCTTTATCAGCAATAAATTCCTTTGTAAAATTAAAGGTGGGGGTAAAGGCAAATTTCCTTAAATAATTTTCTACTAATTTATCATCCTCAGAAGTTTTAGAAATTAATTCATAAAACATATTCTTAATAAGAATTCCTCCACTTCCTGCATTATCTTTACATGGAGCAATGAATATTAAATATTTAAAAAAGAGGGGTTGAAACCATGAAGGTGATGGTGCAAAGGCATGTTTACCTGGTTGAGAGTATAAAATAGGGTGAGTTCCCAATATTTTGGCTCCTTTCATATCTTTGTAACTCCCATGCCAGCTTGCCTCAACCTTTGTTATCTTCCCATTCTTTACATATACCCATACATGCTCCAATTCATAGAGATGTTGAATATCCCAATCCCAATATATGGCATACTCTATTGCAATTTCATCCTGAGAAAGTTTTATTTCCCTTGGGAAAGAAGGACTTTTCCCAGAATTTTGGAAAATTGTATATCCAATTCTCACTGGAAAAAAGGGCTCTTTCTCATCAAATCTTATAATAGGAGCATATTTCAAAAATAAATCCAATTCTTCCTCGCTAATGGCAGTATTCATTAAAAAAATAAGAAGTAAAGAAATAAAAAACAATTTCATAATCTACCTCCTTATTAGATCTTTATTCTCCTTCCATTTTATCAAGGAAACGGCAATAGTTTACATCAAAATTTACCCATATTTTATCTCCAGAGGAAAAGAGAAAATTCCCCAATCCGATAAAAAGGTAAATACTGAGAAAATTAAAATTCCTGGACAATCAAGAGGAAGCATTATCTTATACCAAGTTTTTAATCTTGAGTATCCATCTACTAAGGATGCCATTTCCACATCCCATGAGATGCCATCAAAGAATCCCTTCATTATCCATTAATTGTTAAAAGTATAATTAAGTGAACTGTTTCCATGTAAAAGAAAATACAGGTGAGTGCATGCTTGTAATACAATGTCTTGCATCAAATACAGGGTTTATTGCTAGTTCAATTAATCTAAAGGCAATCTCTGGATATTTTTGAGTTTTTTGTTAACACATAGGCTAATGGGTGGGGTAATTTAACTTCTGGGTTCCCTTTATCTGAAGGGGGAACTAAAGCATAACCCAAATTAATTTTCCAGTTTTAGGATCCTGCATTTTTCCACTAAAATTGTAATAGTAAATATAAAAGCCATTAATGTAGGGATAACATTCTCCTCCAGAAATTTGTAAACCTTACCCAAAATTTTTTAAAATAAATAAAGAAATATTCAGATTTATTAAAAAAATAATTAGTAATTAATGAAACTTGTTTTAAAAAATAATTTTATAATTGACTGTAATTGTTGAAGAGATGTAATATTTTCTTATAAAAAAATTAATAAGGGGTGATACCATGAGATCAATAAATATAAAAAAGATGAGAGAATCAAATATATCTTTGGTTCTAAATACCATTAGAACAAAGGGACATATTTCTCGATATGATATATCAAAGATTACAAATCTTAGTCCCTCTGCAGTATCAAGTATAGTTGAAGTTTTATTGGATTCTGGATTTATTAAAGAAAACCCTGCTAAGGAGACAAAAGTAGGCAGAAGACCTATAGAACTTTCTATGAATGATTCCAATATCTACCCCCTTGGCATCGAGATTGAAAATGATAGAGTGACAGGAATAGTTATGAATCTAAGAGGAGAAATTTTAAAGAAAGAGGTTATCTTTTTAAATTCCAATTTGGAATATACAAATATATTAAATAAAGTAGTTGAAGTATATAAAAGATTGAAAAAAGATCTTAATTCCGATGAGATTATGGGTTTGGGAATAGCGGTCCCCGGATCCTTAGATAGAATAAATGGGGTATGTATTTTTGCTCCAAATCTTTTTTGGAGGAATATTCCTGTTAAATCCTATCTTTCTCAATATATTTATGATACTCAAATCTTTTTAGAACATATAACTAAGGCAGCAACCCTTGGAGAGCTTTGGTTTGGCGCTGGAATAGGAAAGGAAAATATTATCTGTGTTAGAGTTGGTAGTGGAATAAGTGCTGGATTTGTAATAAATGGTAGTTTATATAGAGGTTTTTCTGATAGAGCAGGTGAATTTGGACATACTGTTATTGAAAGGGACGGAAAAAAGTGCCGATGTGGAAATTATGGATGCTTAGAAACCTATGTATCTACTCAAGTTTTAATAGATAAGGTATTAGATGGACTTAAAAATAGAGCATATACTCAAGTATCTACCGAAGATAAAAATAGAGAAGAATTGTTAGAAGAGATTATAAGAATAGGAAGAAGTGGGGATAGATTTATTTTAAATATATTCGAGGAAATGGGAGAATATTTAGGAATTGGAATAGCAAATCTCGTCAATATTTTCAATCCAGAGTTAGTTATAATAGCGGGAGGTCTTTCAAAGGCGAGAGATCTTTTATTAAATCCTGTAAGACATGCTTTAAAACTTCATGCTTTTCCACCAATTCCTGAAGTTATCACTTCAAAATTGGGAGAATATACCTGTGTAGTGGGAGCTGCAACTTGTGTTATAGAAAATAAATTCTTTCAAATAATTTCCTACTAAATTTCTTTAGGATGGGTACAAGTTTTTCTTATTACTAATTTAGGGGGAAGGGTCAATTGAGTAGGAGTATTATCTTCATTTTGAAGCTTTTCCAATAAAATTTTTCCTGCTAAAGCCCCTTGGTCATATATGGATTGGGATACTGTGGTTAATTGAATGGTCCTGAAGGAACTTAATGGAATATCATCGAATCCTATAATCGACATTTCTTCAGGAACTTTCACTTCTAATTCCATACACGCCTCCAAAAGACCAATAGCACTCAGATCATTAGCACAGAAAACAGTAGTAGGTCTCTCCTTCATCATTAGTATTTTTGTTCCTATAGAATATGCAGTATCCAATGTAAAATCTCCATTAAAAATATATCTTTTATCTATAGAGATTCCTATCTCCTCTAAGGCTCTTTTATAACCTTCAAATCTTCTTATATTAGGCCAAGTATCCCAAGGTCCTGAAAGATAAGCTATTTTTCTATGCCCTAAGGAAATTAAATAGTTTACTGCCATATATCCTCCTAATTCATTATCCACAATTACATAATTAAATCCTTTTTCCTTTTCGGGAAGCCTTCCCACTAATAGAATTGGAATTCCACTTTTCTTTGCCTCCTCTAATCCCTCGTCTTTTAATTTAATAGATGCAAAAATTATTCCATCAACACTTCTCTGAATAAGAGATCTTACATATTTTATTTCTTCATCTACTCTTCCATCGGTATTACATAAGAAAAGGCTATATCCATATGTTCTACACATATCTCCAATTCCTCTAACCAATAGAGAATGAAAGGGATTTGTAATGTCAGAAACAATAACTCCTAAGGCTCCAATTTTCTTTGCTATAAGTCCTCGAGCAAGGATATTTGGGGTATAATTGTATTTTTTCATTACTTCTAAAATTTTCTTTCTTGTACTGTTTTTAACATGGGGAGAATTATTTAAAACCCTTGAGACAGTACTCTTTGATACATTACACTCTCTTGCAATGTCTTCTATAGTTATTCTCTTCATTTTTTTTTACCTGGTATCGGTTACACTAGAAATTTTCTTTAATAATAATTATAATACAGTGAGCATAAAAATTAAAGAACTATAATCTTTTTAATACTTCAGAGACAAAGTTTCTATAATCTTCTATATTTTTCTTAGAGATAGTCATTACTAATTGAAGATTTTTTCCATGAATGATTAAAAAATAGGGTCTATAGAGATGGTATAAAAGAAGAAAAAGAAAAACTAATGGGAAAATTTTTATTATTAAAAAAGCAAAAGCTAAATATGCATATAATTTATCCCCCTTTTGTAGGATTTCGATTCCCTCAACATGAGATAGTAATAGAACCGCCTCTCTTTCTTCAAAAAATACTTTTCTTTTCTCAATAATTCTGTCCTCTAAAAGATTAAAAGAGGTTTCACCTAAGAATAAAGATGACGGAAGACCTATCCATATTGTTGCTGGTTTCCCTTTTATCTCCATTATTTAGATTTTTTGGCTTCTCTTATTAACATTACAAATCCAATGAGTATTAGTAATATAGGGATTAAAATATTTAAGTATTGAGCAGTTTTCTCTTGAAAAATCAATATTAAACCTAACCCTGTTAGAATAAGACCAGGATAAAGAGGCCAATATTTTTCTCCATAATCTTTAGAGGGAATTTTTGAGGTATGAATTATAAACAGGAAGATAAAAGCCAAACCTAAGAAGAGTAAAAAGTATATTCCTCCTATATCCCAAGTTTCCTCTAAAATGGTAAAGGTCCCAATAGCGACAAATATTAATCCGGGAATTAAAAATCCAATATTTCTTCCAAATTTATAATATGAATATAAAAATCCAATGGCAAAGACAAAAAGAACAGAGGAACTGGGAATAATATTAAAGGTAATTAAGGTTAAAAATATTCCAAGGGAAAGCAAAATTATACCTAAAAGTTTTTGCATTTTAATAATTTTCCTCCTCACAGAAATTCTCTTTTTATTCTTCTAAATATATAAACAAGCCCAATTATAGTTATTCCCATAACAATTAGATTAAGATAGAATTCAAAGGGAAAGCTTCCCTTTAAAAGATAATATATTAGGACAAGAATTTCTAATATTAATCCCCAAATTAATATAACCAATATTGGTCTATATATATCCATGATTCCATTTTAACATATTTATCTAATAATTTCTATTTTCTCATCTTCCTCAAAAATACTCTAAATGGAAAATCATTCCCTTAATATTGTCCAGAATTTTGAAGAGACAAATATATTTAAAAGGGAAATTCTTATATAATTTCTATGGAGAAGGAAGACAAACAATCATCTCCTGATCCAATTTTATTATCCTTTCTATAACCTCCTTATATGTTTTATAATCTTCTAAACCTATCTCTATTTTTTCCAATCTAAATATTCTTTTTATCCTTAGATTATTTCTATCTCTTATTACTTTTCTTTCATAGGTTACCCATGGATATTTCAAATCTACATCAGAAGGAAGCTCTCTTATCTCCCATGATAAGGGAAGATTAACTTCAATTTCTTCTATCTCCTCATAGGGATAATAGTAGTTTATAGGAAATCTTCTTTCGGGTTTTCCAACTTCAATTGCAGAGGTAATTTTAGTAAATAATACAGGATTAAAGTAAATAACTTTATCTCTCTTTATATATTTATCATTCTCAAAGCTTACCCTAATTACTACGGGGAAATCCAATTTTTCCAAATTTTCTATAGCCCACTCCTTTAAAGTTGAACCTGGCAATTTAAGATTGATACTCTGGGATAAAGCCTCTTCTTTCTCTAAGGATGATGCAGATTTAAGATTCCAACGGGAATAAACTGCATAATAACCCTTTGACTCTAAATTCAATTTTCCTATCAATTTCCCTTTTTCATCTATATTTATACCTACTCTATAATATCTTCTATTTTCTTCAGGCTTACTTAATGGAATTTTTGTGAATAAATAACTCCCATCATCCTTCAATATCATCACGTCTGTTCCCTGATCCATGATAGGAACCTCTCCCATGGGAGTATCCTCTGCAGTTCCATCTAAAAATAACCATTTACCTTTTAAAGGAACTGCACATATGGCATGATCAAACTGAAACCCTGGAAGCTCCATTTTAAGACTTGTTGAGAAACGAGTATTCACTAAGGCATAATAGGATTCAATCCCCGCAAGTCTTAGCATAGTTATCAATAAAACTGCCTTATCCTTACAATCCCCATATTTTACCTTAAATACTTCAGGAGCTTGATGGGGCATAACCCCTCTTATTCCATATTCCAACCCTACATATCTTATATTTGATATTACATAATTGTATATAGCCTTAATCTTTTCTTCTCGAGTTTTCTTATCTTGAGTTAGCTCCTTTAACTTATCTTCTATAGCTTTATCTCCCCTAATTTGAGGATAGGTGATAGATGCAAACCAATCGGAAAGGGTTTCCCAATCAGGATATGTACTAATCCAAAGTTGGGGAAGAACATTAGCATAATAAGGCATATAAGGCTCTGGAATAAGAGGAGGAATATCTCTATATTCCCAGGTATATATAAGAGAGTCTTTTTCCTCAGTTATTTTGGGATTAAGTTCTATATTATAGGTTTTATATTTAAATTGAGTTCCCTTTGGAACTTTTAATTGATATTTACTTATCATGGTGGGATCTTGCCATCGGAAAAAGAAAAGATCTTGAAATTGTTTTCCAAATACACTTCTTGTAAATTCTTCTACTATGTAAAAACACTCTAAAATTGCACCAGCTTCAACTCCCGGCATTGATATTACAATCTGTCTTTGATCGGTATACAGTGGATAATCTTCTGCTATTGCAAAATCCTTTATAGATATTGCCTCCAACTCCTCACCTGTAGGTTTTATTGTTCTTGCCCTTAAAATTCTTACCGATTCAAAGGTAGAATCATAATCTATTGTAAATTCTCCATATCTTTCTCTTCCTTTGTCATTATTTATTCTTATAATACTGTGATAAATATTTGTGGAAGAACCATCTTTATGAACAATCCTTCTTTTTTCATCCAAAATTATTACTCCGGGATAATCTAAATATTCCTTTGGTATAGGAATCTTAAGATATTCCCTAATATCAGGTAAGGATATAGTCTCTTCTCTTAAATAAGAAAGATATTCCCTTAATTTTTGATAGCCAGGTTGCAGATCCAGTGCCTTCTCAAAGAGATTTATTGCTTTTTCTTTTTCTCCTTTAAGATGGAGGAGATTCCCCAGGTTAAAATAGATATCTGGATGATAGGGGGAGATATTAAGGGAAAGATTTAGAATTTCGAAGGCCTTTTCCTCTTCTTCCTTTGCCATATGTATTTCTGCCCTCTCTAAATATATCCATAAATCCGATGGATCTTTCTTTTCAAAAATATCAAGAATTTCCCTTAAAATATCCCATCTCCTAAGATTTTTAGAAAGATAATATAAAGAATAAACTCCCTCCCAATATTCCAAATCCCTTTCAAAAACTTCCCTATATTTTTCAAGAGCCCTTTCATGCTGATTCTTTGCCTCATACCACCATCCCCTCAAATAATCCTTTACAATACTATCTTTATAATATTCTTCTAAGAATTTAATGTTATCATCTGCTTCCTTTAACCATCCTCTTCTTAAGAAAATTCTTGAAAGAATTGTTCTTACTTGAAAAGCTGAAGGATTTTCCTTTAAACAAGTTTTTAAATAATCAATAGCCTCCTCATATCTACCATAGGAATAGCTATATCCTGCAAGATAGGAGAAGGCCTGAGTAAATACTGGGATTTTCTTAGAAGCTTGAAGAATCAATTCCTTTCCCTCTTCCTCTTTTCCTGTATATAAGTATAATCTACCTAAAAAATATTGAATTAGGGCTGAATCAGGATTAATTCTTTGGGCCATCTTAAGTAAAACTTCTGCTTTATCATAAATTCCCTTTTCCATTAAAAGATAGCTTGAAAAGACATAATATATGGGTAAATAACTTACCTCGCCTGCCAGAAGAAACTCTGTATTTTCTTCTTTAAAATCAAAAATTCTTCTTAAATATTTTTGAGGCTCCTTTGAAAATTTTATACCCGGGATGGGATTTTTCTGGGAATCGGTAATGGAAAAGAAGAACCCCCAATCTCCATCGGTATTAGCAATTTTTAATAATATTTTATGCCATCCTAAAGAAAGATTTATTCTTAAAATGTTTTGTCCAAAATATGCTGATCTCTCTGCTTCCTCCTTTATATAGGGAAAGTCATTAATCCAGAGGGCAATACTTTCCGCACTTCCTAAATTAATGAGAACTTCCTGATTTTTTGGTAAGTAAATATAAGTTAGTGCATAAGCAACGCTCCATTTATTGGGATACAATAAATTATATAAACTTATATATCCAGTATTGGAAAATTTCTTGGGACTAAACCACTTTAAATCTATTCCACCTTTTCCTAAATAGGTTTTTTCTAATTCAATTTCCCTCTCAGGGGGATATTCTTTATAGAATCCAGAGTTTCCAATGTTATCAAAGGGGCCAATAATTAACCATTCATCAACAAATCCTTTATTCTTCTTAAAATCCTCTAATCCTCTCCAATCTTTTACACTATTTAGACTTCTCCAATATAGATAATCTAAATAATCAGATCTTTCTTTATAATTTTGTAAAAGGGTTTTAAAATATGGAATTTTACCAAGGTTCTCCCACATTCTAATTCCTAATAAGCCAATAACATTATGCCAATAGGATTGGGGATTTAATTTTATTGCTTTTTCCCAATAATTCCATGCCAATATGGGATCATCTTGAAATATAGATATTAACGATAAACCAATATTTGATAAGTAACTATCCTGTTTAGAAAGCCATATATTCTTAGATAATTCCCAATTATTATTAATCAATAACTTCCATGGATCTTCTAATTCCTGAGAGAATATGGGAAAGAGAATTAGGAGTATAAAGATTAGGATAATCAAAGATCTTCTTTTCATATCTTATTCTCCCTTCTTAAAATTTCTAATCTTTTCTCAACTGCCCTTTGAGATACCATAAATATCTGTGATATTTTAGACGAGCTAAGAGAAAGATATCTTTCCAACATGAAATAAGGCAAAAGAAGGGTTCCTGCAAAATTATTTGCTTGAATATACATAATTCTATCCTCCTCAAGGGAAAGAGAAGATTTATAGTGCAAAAAATAATGGCCCAATTCATGGGCAATAGTGAATCTTTGTCTTGTTAATGAATGATTTTTGTTTACTAAGATAATTCCAAAGTTATTTAAGCTACATATAACTCCTGAGGTATTATAAAAGAGGGAGCATAAAATTATCTTTAATCCCAAACCATAAGCTATTAAATCAGGCTTTACAGGGGGCTTTCCAATGGAAAAATATATGAGAATTTCTCTAACCAGTTCCTCGTACATTTTTCTTCCTTTCTAAGGACTCAATAAGCTGAATGATCATCTTTCTTTCTTCCTCATCTAATTTTGTATTCGTCCTTAAAAATACTTCTATATTCTCCTTTTCTTCAACATTCCCTTCATCTACAAAAAATATTGCAGGATTTATACCAAAAAATTCTGCAATTTTTTCCAATGCCTTTAAGGATGGATTTTTCAGACCCCTCTCAATTAAGGAGATATATGAGAGAGAAAGACCCGTTTTCTTAGATAGCTCTTCTAAGGTTAAATTTTGCTCTTTTCTTAATTTTCTTATTTTACTTCCAACATTCATAGTTTTATTTTAATCTCTAATCTATTTTTTGTTAAGGTATAATTTTTTGGTATAATATCTCTGTTTTAACCTATGGATAAAAGTATTTTAAAAAAATTGAAAAGATTATTTTTAAAACAGAGCATAACTGAGGCAACCATCCTCATTACTCTTCTTGCTACCTTTAGCAGGATTTTAGGCTTTTTAAGAGAGATGATGATCGCTGCCTTTTTTGGAGCAGGAAAATTTATTGATAGTTTTGTAGTTGCCCAAGGAGTTCCAAGTATCTTAGCAGGATTAGTAGCAGGTGCCATTTCATCAGTATTTATTCCCTTATATGCAGAGTGGAGGGAAAAATATGGAGAAGAGGAATCAAAAAGATTTGCCAATATTCTCCTTTCTAATATCTTTATTATCCTTCTCTTCGTAACAATCTTATCTTATCTACTATCTCCTATAATTATCAATATTCTTGCACCAGGATTTAGCGAGGAAACAAGAAATCTTTCCATTTATCTTTTATATATTATGCTTCCTTCTGTAATTTTCTGGGGAATCTATGGATTAATCTCAGGAATCTTCAATTCTCAAAGAAGTTTCTTTTTACCCAATTTTTCTGGGGTAATGGGAAATTTGATCTTTATTACTTTAATATTCTTTCTTCACAAATCCTTTGGGGTTTATGTCCTTGCATGGGGCTCCTTAGTCAATGTAGTATTTCAATATGTTATTCTCCTCCCCTATCTTTCAAAGATTGGATTTCATCTAAAATGGGAATTAAATTTTAAGTATGAAGGATTAAAAAAAGCATTGTATCTTATCGGTCCCATTTTTATTGCTCAAAGTATTGGGCTTATAAATATGACGGTAGACAGAATCTTTGGTTCCTATCTTCCTGAGGGGAGTATTTCTGCATTAAATTATGCCAGTAGAATATATCATCTCCCCATTAACCTCTTTGTTAATGCCCTTGCCACTGCAACCTATACAGAATTTGCCTTTAATGCCCAAAGTGAAGATTTTTCCAGTTTGAAAGCATCTATGGAGAAATCCTTAAGAGCAGTCTTGTTCTTAATTATACCTTCCACTTTTGGATTTATATTTTTATCAAAACCTATTGTTCAGCTTGCCTTTGAGAGGGGTTTATTTGATTCCCTTGCTACAAGAAGAACCTCAGAAGCACTGATTTTTTATTCCCTTGGTTTGATATCCATATCTATAAATACAATCTTAGTTAGAGTTTTCTTTTCCCTTCATGATACAAAGATTCCCACAAAAATCTCTATTATCGCCTTAGTTTCCAATATAATTCTTAATTTTATATTCATTAAACCCTTAGCCCACATGGGCCTTGCCTTGGCAACATCTTTTGCCTCTATTATAGCCTCAGTCCTTTTTTATAGAGAGCTAAAGAGAAAAATTCCTGATCCCTTTACCAAGGATTTATCAGAAAAAACTAAATTTTTTATCCTTGGAGGATTAATAATTGGAATTATTGCCTTTGCATCCTATAATTTACTATCCTTGGTCTTACCCAAGAATCAGTGGGGATTAGGTACTTCTCTTCTTTCCTCCATAGGATTTTCGGTTTTAATTTATATTTATCTATGTTCAAAATGGAATCTGGAGGAGGCAGGAAGAATATTTAATATCATTAAGAGAAACCTCGAGTTTCTCTCCCAATTTCTGGGATTAAAGTAATTTTTCTTCCTCCTCTGCCAAAAAGACCAGTAATTTTACTGCATTTTCTACATCATTTAAATCCACCATCTCATGGGGAGAATGAACATATCTTGTAGGTATCGATAAAGTTCCACTGATAATTCCCTCTCCAGTAGTCTGAAGAACCGCTGCATTGGTTCCTCCCCTTAATAAAATCTCTATTTGATATGGAATATTCCTTTTTTCTGCCAAATCTCTCAACTTATCTACAACCCTTCGATCACTTATAGATGCACTATCTTTAATCTTTATAGCAGGGCCCTTCCCTAAAGCAAGGGACATTCTTTTATTTCCCTTGGGAGTATCGGAATAGGATGTTACATCCACGGCAATTGCCATATCAGGTTTTATGTTGAAGGCTACGGTGCTTGCTCCCACAAGTCCAACTTCCTCCTGAACAGAAAAGGTAGCATATAGATTATGATGAGGTTTTGCTCTCTTTAATACTTCAATTATTATGGCACAGCCAATTCTATCATCCATTGCCTTGGACACTACCCTTTCCCCTAAATCCATAAAGGGCGCATAATAAACTCCAAAGGTCCCCGCAGGAACTAATTCTTCAGCTTTTTCCTTATCTTTTACTCCAATATCCACAAAAATCTTATCAAAATTAAGTTCCCTTATGTTTTTAACAAGTTCCTCTTGGGTTTCTCCCTCTATCCCCACAATACCCTTTGCATTAGGAAAGAGAATGGTAGAACCTAAAAGGTTATAGCTTGATATTCCTCCTACAGGTTCGATCCTAATAAATCCTCTATCATCTATATATGTGGCGACTACGCCAATTTCATCCATATGGGCATCTAAAAGAAGTTTTTCATCTCCCTTCCCCTTTTTCCAAACTATAAGATTTCCTAATTTATCTATCTCATAGCCATCTATTAAATCCTTAACTTCTTCCAATATGAGTCTTCTAATATCATTTTCCCTTCCACTGGGAGAATAAGTTTGAGTAAGTTTTTTTATCAAATCCTTCATTCTTCTACCTCCTTCTCCAAAATAATAGAGATCAACCTTAAAGTATTTTCATAATCTGATAAATTCATAACACATAATGAAGAATGAATATATCTTGATGGAATAGAAATTACAAGGGAAGGAGCACCAGAAGTTCTTGCTATCGCTATTGCATCGGTCCCTCCTACACTTCTTCTTTTTATCTGATGGAGAATACTATTTTCCCTTGCTACCTTTAATGCCCAATTAAATAACTTCTCATCATTTACATATCCTGAGTGAATAGGAGTAATAACAGGACCCTTACCCAATTCTGAAGATCTTCTATCTTCAGGAAATTCTGGATTATCTCCCGATGTTGTTGTTTCAAGAACAAAGGCAAAATCAGGATTTATCCTCTCACTGGCAACCCTTGCTCCCCTTAATCCTAATTCCTCTTGAACGGAGAAGGCAAAATAGGTCATATAAGCCAAATTAAGATTTTCCTCTATAAGATCTATTAAAAGGGAGCATCCCCCTCTATTATCCAATCCCTTTCCTGAAAACCATTCCTTATGAATCATAGAATTTCCTGCAAAAGCAACAAAATCTCCAATTTTTACCTTTCCCTCAACTTCTCCTCTTTTTGTTGCACCAATATCTATTTTTATATCATTGAAACTTGGCGGGGTTAACAAGTCATTCCACTGAAGATGAACAGGTTTATATCCAATAATTCCGGGAATCTCATTTTCTCCAACCAAAACCTTCTTTCCTATAATTGCTCTAACATCTACCCCTCCTAAAGGGATGACACTTAATTTCCCATCCTCATCAATATTACTAACCATAAATCCCACTTCATCCATATGGGCAGATATCATCAATTTTTTATTATTTCTACCCTTCTTCCATGCTATAAGGTTTCCTAAGCTATCTTCTTCTATGCCTTCAACTTTATCCTTTATCTTCTCCTTTATAAATTCTCTAACTTTCTTTTCATAACCTGAAACACCACTAATTTCTGTTAACTCCTTTATATACAAATTATTCACCTCCCCTTGCTATAAAGTAGGAAAGGAGTCTTGCAGTTTCTTCTAAATCCCTTAAATTTACCACTTCATAAGGGGTATGCATGTATCTTAAAGGAATAGAGACAAGTAATGTGGGAATTCCTCCAGCAGAAATTTGGATAATATCAGTATCTGTATGGCTTGCTCCTCCTGTGGGTTCTATCTGATAATTAATAGAGATTTTTTCTGCTAATCCTTTGATCCCTTCAAAATATTCCCTATTTATCATAGGTCCTATACCAAAAACAGGACCTTTTCCCGTTTCAATCTTAGGATATGATGGACGAGAAATATCTCCATGGGTTACATCCAAAATGATGGCAAGATCAGGTTTTATCTTATAACAAGGCCCTCGGGCGCCAGAAGTTCCATCCTCTTCCCTTATATTAAAAACAAAATAACTCTCAGATTTTGGGACAAACTCTCCTAAGATTTCCATAACATAAATAAGAGTTGCACAACTTACTCTATTATCCAAGGCCTTTCCTGTTAAATATTTTTCTGAAAGCAAAAAGGGTTCTGAGTTAAAATTTCCCACATCACCTATGCTAACCTTTTCTCCATTCTCCACCATATCGATAAAGAGATCATCAAGGGAGGGCACTTTTTTTCTACTTTCTTCTGTTTGAAGATGAGGCTCCAACATCCCCACAACTCCATAGGCTATGCTTCCATCTCTGGTATGAAATCTCAATCTTTGAGAGATAATAGCTTTAGGATCAATTCCACCAAAGGTGGAAAATCTAAAGAAGTTTCCATATTCCCTCTTTGTCAATACAAATCCTACTTCATCCACATGGGCAAAAAGGGCAATTTTTCTTCCCGTTCCTTCCCTTCTTGCAATAAGATTTCCCTGTTTGTCTATTTCTGTTTCAGTCTTTTCAATCTTTTTTATCTCCTCTTTTATATAATTTATTACTTCCTGCTCATATCCTGATACTCCATCTATAGAAGATAAATTCTTCAAAACCTCAACTAAATTCACCTACTCTCCTCCTTTCTAAATAAATATAAGGTCTTTAAACAGAATAAACTTTTAAATATTTTAAAATTCCTAGGAAGATAAAAAGAGATGAAGGGACTAAAAGATTATCAATAATTAATATACTTCCTAAACATTTTAGGAAATAACCTAAAAAAATATATATCCATGGAAACATATAATTTCCACGAAAATGAATAAACACTTTCAAAGATATTAATAAAATCGCAAGGGAATCGATAAAAATGATAATCACACCTACCCTTTCAGGGAAAAAGGAGAATGAGGAGGGAAGAATAACAAAATGGTATGAAAGGTACATAATAAATAGAAAAATAAAAACTGGTATTAAAAAATAAGAATTTATTGGTATTTTTAAATAGGGTTTTATTAATAGGAAAAAGGATATAAGAAGTAAGACCTCTAAAACAATAGTTATCAGAGACTTAAAGGGAAAATCAAAAAGTTTATTAATTGACGAGAAAAGAAAATAAATGCCTAATATTCTAAAAAAGTTTCTTTCATTGAGATCTATTCTTACAGCAAAAAGGGAAAGTATTACAACTAATAAAAATGAAAAAACCTCTATAAAGTTTAAAAATGAAGATATGGAAAAAAAGAAATAATATAAATCCTTTTCCATTTATACTTTACTCAGTTCTTCCTCTATAAATTTAGTTATAACAAAGGATAAATTCTTTCCTATTAATTTAGCAATCTCCCTTTGGAAATCATCCAGATTATATAAATAATCAGATTTGGGTAAATTGGGCTTAAAATATTTTTCAAAAATTGCTAATCCTTTTCCTCCCGCCATCCTTTTTATAAACTCTACCATGTTTAGGTATTTTTCCATGGAAACCGATCTCACAAATTTTATCTCTAAAGGTTTTATCATTTTATCCCTTTTGAAGGAAAACATAGTCAGTTTTGTTTTAGGATTGGAAAGTAATGGGATTAAGGAATCAGGAATATGATTAATAAACTCCCTCATAGGGAATAATTCCTTTATTCTTCCCCTTTCCAATATAAGTCCTTTACCTTCATTACAAAATACATACTCCTTTCCTTCCCCTGAGAAGGATAGTATTCCTGTGAATTTTTCCTCAAATAAGAGATTAAACAGCTTTGATATATCTAAGACTTCATAATCAAGACTACTATAGCTAATCTCTCCATAATATAAGGACAAAATACTATTTGCTATTTCTTCATCATATATACTAAATATGTTAATGAAAAGATTCCTATTTAACGTCTGAAAATAAGATAATGCACTTTGATTTAGGATTAAATTCTCCATATCTATATAGGAACTTGCAATATAAGATTTCTGGGAATAAAAAAGGGTAAAATGGAAATTTTCTCCTTCCATCTCTAAAAGCTCAAATTTATCAAAAGCTTGAGGAGTGGTCGAATATTTAGATAAATCAAAAAAGGAGAGATTTATATTCCTAATCTTAGGATCTAAAATTCTTTCAAAGGGCAACTCTTTTAATAAAAATTCCTTGGGCATAAATTGCCCCTAAAATTAGTCCTCTATTATTGGAATCCTTTTTATTTCAGGATCTGTAAATATATCATATTCATCGGTATTTTTTGTGGAGAATTCTGATATAACTGCTCCCTCTTCTCCTGCCTGAAACCAATGAAGAGTATTAGGGGAAAGAATATACTGTTCTCCAGGACCAAGTTCTATCTCATGCCAAACTGTAAAATACTCCCTTTTATCCTCTGGGACTATTGCCTTGGGATTTTTGGTTACTTCTCCTGGAACATAAAGATAAACTTTCCCCCATCTACATCTAAAAGTTTCCTCTTTTCCTTCTTCATTTCCCACTGGAGGATGTCTATGCTCAGGACATATCTGTCTTGGAAAAAGTATCAATTCCTTAGCACATACCCTTTCAGTATTTACATATACTAATACCTCCAATCCAATTTCATTAAGTCTTCCCAATCCAAAATCTGCTACCTCAATTTTATTTTTTTCCTCCTCAGTTAGGACTATATGGGCCTTCTCAAAGAAGAGAAGAGCTTTTTTTCTTGCCATTTCATACTCGCTTCTCTTCATCCTAAATCCCCCCTTTTAACAACTTCTTTCTATATTTTTCCGCTTCCAAGTTATTAATTTCATTGATTTGTTCCTTTGTAAAGAATACCATATTTCCCAAAAGTTTTGCAAAAATTACTGTTTTTATTCCATCTTCTATAAGGAGAGTTCTATAATAAGCCTCTCTCAAATTTGCACCTACGGTAACTAATCCATGATTTTTTATAAGAACACCATTATGATTTCCTATTACTTCTCCCACTGCTAAGGCAAATTCCCTTCCCCCTGGAACCACATAATCAATAACAGGGATTTCAGAGCCAATAAGAGCAACCATATCAGGAGTAAAGGGCTTTAAGGTTTCCTTTTGAAAGGCATAGGCTATAGAAAAGGGAGGATGGGTATGAACTACAGCTAAAACATCATCTCTTCTTTTATAACATTCCAAATGAAGCCACAATTCTGATGTGGGTTTCTTATTTCCCTCTCTAACCTCTCCAGTGTTGAAATCCACTCCTATATAATCTTCTTCTTCTGCACATTCAAAGGAAATTCCGCTTGCTTTCATATATACTATATCTCCCAATCTTACACTGGTATTTCCTCCCGGTCCCACTACTAATCCCTTTTCTGCAATTTTTTTACCAATTTCAACTAATTCCTTTCTTACAGTGTTTTTATCCCTCGAACTCATAAATTATTCCTCCCTCTGGGATATAATTCCTGAGATATTCCGAAGTCTCTTTCAATTCCTTTAACAATTCTCTCTCTGTTTTTGTAGATGAAGGGATTACTTCTACTACTAAAATAATCCTTTCAACGGGCTTTAAATAATTGGAAACAGGATTTTCTCTATAATTTTCATAGGCATATTTTATTGCCAATAAAATCTCTTCAATTTTTACATGTCCTATTCTATTATATTCCTTAGTAAAAGGCAAATGACTACTACTTTCCTTTGGGGTCTGTTGAAGATGAATTATAGGAGAAAAAACTGCATATCTTTTTAGCCATTCCACATAGGAAAGAGAGGCTCCATTAAGCCCATAATGCATTCCTGCCTGATGTCCCACATCTATAGTTATATAGAAAGGTGCGCCATTATTGTCTTTATTTACTTGAATTAAGAATTCCTCTGCCTCTTCTAAGGTCCAGGGTTTTTCGCTGGGAATATACATCTGTTCATTAGATATTCCCAAAAGTCCCTTTTCTTTAATAATTACAGAAAGTTCTCTAAATTCCCTATAAATATTTTCCATTCTTCTTTTTGTTTCCTCTTTATCCTCCAAAACCTCTACAGGAATTGCATCCCAATGTCCTCCAATATACCTTGCTCCCATAATTTTTGCTATATCTATTGCCTTTATTATCCACTCTCTCATTCGTTGTCTTACCCTCTCGTCACTATGGGAAAGTCCGTGAAATCTATGGGTTGCCATCCCAGTATAATAATCCCATATAATTACATTGTATTTTTCAGAATATTTTCTTATCTTTTCTGCTGTTTCCCTTTGATATTCCTCATCTCCACTAAAAAAGGGATCCAATACATCACTACAAAAGGAGTGGTAATTATACCCTAATTCCCTTGTTAATTTAATAAAATTTTCAGGATTCTCCCATCTTCGTGTTAGGAAAGCTCCATTTATTCCAATATCCAAAAATACTTTCTTTTTTACCATTTCCTCACCTCATTTCTACCCCACCAGTAACATTAACTGCATCCCCAGTAATATAGGATGCCTCATCGCTGGCTAAGAAAACTACAACATTTGCCACATCATCATAGGTGCATGCCCTTCCCAAGGGAATTTGTTTTAGATATCTTTCCCTTACCTCTTCTTTACTTATGCCCCATTTTTTTGCATATTGATCATATAGGCTATCCCTCCACAAAGGAGAATCTAAAAGATCTCCAGGACAAACAGCTACTACCCTCACATTATAAGGGGCAAGATCCAATGCAATACTTTGAGTTAAACCAATTCCACCAAATTTTGATGCAGAATAGGCACAATTTCTAAAACTTCCCTTTTTTCCAGATTTTGAATTTATTTGAATTATAACTCCTGATCTTTGTTTTACCATAATCCTTGCAGCTTCCCTTGCACACAAAAAATAACCAGTTAGATTAACATCAATTACTCTTTTCCAATCTTCCAAAGGAAATTCTATAATATCATAGGCAAGCAATATTCCAGCATTAGCAATCATTATATCCAACTTACCATATCTTTCTACGGTTTTTTCAACTATATTTTTTACATTCTCTTCATTGGTAACATCACATTTAATTGCCATAGCAGTTCTTCCATATTCCTTTGTAATTTTTTCGGCAATTTCCTCTGCCTTCTCATATTTAATATCAGCGATAGTAACAAAACAACCTTCTTCTACCAATCGGTAACATAGAGCTTCACCCAATCCTTGAGCGCCACCAGTAACTATTGCTATTCTATCCTTAAGTCTCATAATATTCCCTCCCTAATTTTTTCCTTAATTCCTGATAATAATAAATAATTTTTTTAGTAAAATTCTCTTCTAAAGAAAGTCCACAAATTTCTGTGAGAATATATTCAATTCCAAATCCTTTAATTTTTTCTTGGAGATCCCTTGCCTCTTCATCTTCAGAATGGTCATAAAAAAGGGCACAAGCACATGTAAAGGCTATATTTTCAGGAAATATACCTTGAGAAAGACAGAGTTTTGCACCCCCAATAATTCTATCATCAGGTCCTAATTTTCTTATGGGATCCCTTCCCACCCTTGTTATAGGATCCATAAGAAGTTGATTCTCAAATCTTTCTATAAGATCAGAAATATATTCTTGATATTCCCTTTTATCTATAGTTTTATATTTTAAATAAAGGGACTGAGAAATTTCCTCTATCACTCTATTAAATATTTTTCTTATCTCTGTATCCCTTATAGATTCATGAATGAATCTATATCCCTTTATATATCCAAAATATGCAAGTACTGAATGTCCCAAATTATGGATAAATAATTTCTTGTCCATTTCCAAGTCAAAATTCTCAGAAGGTTTAAGTCCGAAAACTTGTGGTATATTCCCTTTAATAGCTTGAAGATTAAAGGGTAATAAATTATATTCCTCAGCTACTATTAATAAGGGATCTTCAAATCCATATCTTTTTCCTGATCCTGCTACCATTCTTGCAACAGTAGTCAAAACAAAGCCTACATTGTTTTTCACAAAATTTTTTTCCTCTTGACTTAAATGTTTAAATATTTCATTTCTTAAAAGTTCAGGAGCGGATCTTAGATTTTCACAAATAAAAATATTTATGGGAGAGGGATTTTCATAAAATCTTTTTTTTAATCCATAGGAAAAGGGAATAGCAATATCAGGAAGATTTTTCACTCCAACAGCTGTAAAGATTATTTCCCCCTGGATTATATATTGGGCTATTTCCTCCTCTTTGGAGGGAGAGAAGGCTAAAAAATTATCAATAACTAAATCCTTTATAGTTCCATCCCTTTGAAATAACTTTAAAGGATACTCTCCTTTTTTATTTAAAGCATCTACTAATTCTTTGTTTGCTTCCACAAAAATAATTTTATATCCTGATCTTTTTAAAAGATCAGCAATAAAACCTCTTCCTATATTACCTGCCCCAAACTGAATGGCTATCTTCATAACTCTATCTTTAATTTTTCTTGATTAAGAAGATACTCTTCAGCCTCTGCACACCACCATCCCCCATTTTTCTTAACAATCTCCCAAAGATCTTTATATATAGGACGAAAATTCTCTTCTCTTTCATAACTTAATCTTTCGAGATCATCAATATTGGTTAATGGAAAATTCAAGTGGGTATATATAAGTTTTTTCCCTCCTGGAATTTTAGGAAAATTTAAAAGAACTTCCCTTGCTGTGTTTATTCCTCCAATATGGGTTATCATGGGAGAGGGATTTAATATTCCCTTGGAAACTAATTCCAATGCATCCCACATATCCTTTGCATTTCCTCCAGATGTTGCTACTATGTGATGTTTATCATAATGGATCTTAAAGAAATTAATCCTTGCAGAAAAATTATGCTCCGTAGGACCTGCAAAGAAATTCATACATCCATCTCTACCAAGGAGAGAATCTGCCTCTTCCACTAAATTACTACTGGGATATAATACAAAGATATCATCATATTTTATATTTTTATAAGATTGATCCTTCAAAGGATTTACAAATCTTAAATCTACTCCTTTCTCCTTTGCCTTTTCTGGGGGATATGCTTTTTTAGCTCTCTCCAACTTTACATCATCAATATCAGTTATTATCAATAAACTTGGTTTTTGGGGGCCATTTATAAAATAGTCTAAAAAACCTAAGCCCATAGGTCCTGCCCCACCTAATATTGCCAGTTTCCCCCCTCTTTTTATCCCCATAATGTGATCATAAATATTTTCTTTAGTATGATACTGGGCACTTACAGCACCTACAATACAAGATATGGGTTCTACAAGAGAACCTTTGAAGAAGGAGTCCCCTTCATAAACTAAAAGACAATTTTGCTCCATAACCTCCCTTGCAATTATTACCTTTGTGGCAAGTCCCCCAAGATATTTATAAGAATATCCGGGAGCACTTAAAACCCCTACAGGGCCCCCCTCATATAATAAGGCAGGTTGAATTGTAAACTTTTGTTCCTCTTCATATTTTCCCTTCCATCTTTTTCCTACCTTAAGAATTCTTCCTGCCATTTCATGTCCAACTATTACAGGATTTTTATCTATATCCTTTGGGACCCTTGGATGCTCTGACCCTTGAATAATCTCCTTATATGTAGAAGGGCAACTGGTATCTGAGATTATTTCCCCTAATATTTCATCCTCCTTTATATCTGGAAGCTGAAACTTCTCTAATCTTAAATCTATTTTTCCATACATTCTTAAAGCTATAGTATCCGTAGGCATGTTGAAACCCCCGTTATTAGTCAATTAATAATTTTGGGCTTTCTAATAATTCTTTGACCTTCATTACAAATTTAGCTCCATATGCTCCATCTATCACCCTATGATCTGATGATAAGGTCATCTCCATCATTTTTCTTATTTTTATTTCTCCATTTAAAACCACTGGTTTTTCTTGGATAGTTCCCGTTGTAAGAATTGCTACCTCAGGAGGATTAATAATTGCTAAAATTGAAGAAACCCCAAATACTCCTACATTATTTACAGTAATGCTACCATTGGAAATATCTTCTAAATTAAGCTTTCCTTCCCTTGCCCTTTCAATAAGGCTTTGTCTTTCCCTTGCTATTTCTTTTAAACTCTTTTTATCCGCAGATTTTATAACAGGAACCACAAGGCCCTCATCCCCTAAGGATGTTGCAAATCCTACATTTATCTCAGATAAAAGTTCTATTTCATTTTCTCTAAATCGGGAATTTATAAATGGAAAATCCTTTAAGGCCAGAGCAGTTGCCCTTATAATAAAATCATCAAAGGATATTTTTATCTCAAAGTCCTGTTCTGATTTAACATCAACAATCTCCGTCATATCTACATCAACAAATACATAAAAATGGGGTATAATCTGTTTACTCTTTGATAGTCTTTCTCCTATAGTTCTTCTCATGGAAGAAAGGGGAATTTTTCTAGCTCCTGTCTCTTCTTTTTCTTTAATTTCTTCTACTATTTTTTTCTCCTCTATTTCCTCTTCCAAGGTATCTGAAAGATATGCTAAGATGGTTCCCACAGGAACAGTTTCCCCTTCCTTTACCAATATTTTTCTTAAGTAACCTTCCTTCTCACTTTCCAGTTCCATTACTGCCTTTTCTACCTCTATCTCCAAAACAGGTTCCCCTTTATTAATCCAATCTCCCTCTTTTTTCAACCAAGTAATTACTGTCCCCACTTCCATAACTTCGCTAACCTTTGGCATAATTATATTTTTAATCATTTTTTTTCCTCCCCTTAAAATAATTTTTTGACTTCTTCTATGATTTTTTTGTCGTTAGGTAAGAAAGCTTTTTCAAGAACAGGTGATGCAGGTGGAGGACAATAGGGTGCGCCAATTCTTAAGGGTGCTCTCTTTAGGAAAGTTCCTGATCTTTCTACAACTTGTGCAATAATCTCAGAAGATAAGGACATAAAAGATACCCCTTGGGTTACTATTGAAAGTCCTCCTGTCCTCTTTACTGATTCAATTATGGTCTCTATATCTAAGGGATATAAAGTTTTAAGATCAATTACCTCAACTTCTATTCCCTCTTTTTCCAAGTCCTCTGCAGCCTTTAGAACTGCATAGATCATTGCGGACCAAGAAACTATAGTAATACTTCTATCATACTTCTTAGCTTTTCTCTTAATCTCTGCCTTTCCAATGGGAGTAATATATTCTTCCTTCGGAACCTTTCTCTTGGATAAAGAAGCAAGAAGAGGATCCTGTAATAAATTCTGATGCTCTATGTAAATTACAGGATTATCTTCTCTTATTGAAGCTATCAATAACCCCTTCGCATCGTAAGCATCTGAGGGAGCAACAATTTTCAATCCAGGAATATGAGCAAGAATAGATTCAATACTTTGGGAATGTTGCCCAGCATAACCCTTTCCCCCTCCAATAGTTGTGATAATAGTTAATGGGATTTCCACCTGTCCTCCAGACATATATCTCATCTTTGCTGCCTGATTTCCCACCTGATCCATAGCAATGAGTATAAAATCAATATACATTATTTCTACTATAGGTCTTAATCCCCTCATCGCAGCTCCGATACCTGTCCCTACAATTGCAGCCTCCGAAATAGGTGTATTAAATATCCTTTCTCTACCAAAAATTTCTAAAAGCCCCTTAGTTGCTCCAAAGGAACCCCCATAATCTGCAATATCTTCACCCCATAAAATAACCCTTTTATCCCTTTTCATCTCCTGATAAAGAGCCTCAATAATAGCTTCTCTATAAGTTATCTCCATATCAGGATCTCTGTCTTTAAAAGCAGGTTCTTTTAATACTTGAACATTTTTAGATTTTTCTGGAATATCATTGTTAATTCCATTCTCTTTAAATAAATAAAGGGTCATATACTTAGGGTCTGGATTTGGAGATTCGATAACCTTTGCAGCAATATTCTCATTTCTTAACCTAAACTCTTTCTTTAAATCCTCAATTTCCTCAGGGGATAAAACACCTGCATCCACAAGCTCTTTTGAATATAACTCAACGGGATCATACCTCTTCCATGCTTGTAGTTCCTCATAACTTCTATAGGTGGCATTCTCTACTTTTTCTAAAACATCACTTAGAGAATGTCCCATAAATCTATATCCCCAAAACTCAAGAAGAATTGGTCCCTCTCCATTTCTTGCTTTATCCACCGCCCTTTTTACTGCATCTCTTACTGCAAGCACCTTCATTCCATCAATAACTTCTGCATACATTCCCTTTTTGTTATACGCAAATCCTCTCTCTGCAAGATAATCTATACCTGTAACCTCCCCCCTTTGTTGCCCTGATTCTCCATACTGGTTATTCATAATCATAAATATAACAGGAATTCCAAACTTTCTTCCCATTAATCCATTGGTAAATTGAGACATACAAGCCATATTTATTGCTTCATGAGCTATTCCTGTATTCATAGCTCCATCACCAATAAAACACAAGGTCACTTTTCCATCTCCAAGAAATCTTGAAGCCATTGCAGAACCAACAGCAATCCCCATGCTTCCTCCCACTATGGCATTGGCTCCTAAATGTCCCAAACTAAAGCCTGCAATATGCATAGATCCCCCTCTTCCCCTACAAATTCCCCATTCCTTTCCAAAAAGTTCTGCTATGAATCTAAATAGGACAATTTGTAGGGCAAATTCAAAAAGTTCTTCCTTACTTTTATCTTCAAAACTAAAACCCAAGAAATCTGCAACTTCTTTATTTTTTAAGATAAAATTCCTCAATTCCCCTCCATTCATTCCCTTTAAACCAAAGTAACTTTTAGCTAAAGCATCTCCATGCCCTCGATGGGTACTTGTTATATAATCATCTTTAGTTATTATCGATATTCCACCTGTGGGAACAGCTTCCTGTCCAATGGAAAGATGGGAAGCGCCTATGTAAAGATATCGTATGGGACCATATTTTCCTTTATTTATCTTTAATTCATAAATCATTTCTTCAAAATTTCTGATAAGAAGCATACATTTAAAAAGATCAACACTTTCTTCTTTTGTAATATTTCCTTCTTCCAATTCTCCTTTTAGATTTTTATTATATTGAAACTTAGGTATCTTCCCTCCAACTTCAATGTACCCCCCTTCAAACTCTGGAAAAATATTTATTTCCTTTGGCATGATCTTTCCTCCTTCTTTTTAGATATCAACGGTTGAAGAGATGATTACCTCAACTCCTTCATTCTTCAATTCCTCTATATGTTTTAAAGGAACTTTATTATCTACAACAATCTTGCTTAGAACCTTTGTAGGGGCTACAAAGGCAAAACACTCTTTCCCAAATTTACTATAATCTGCGACCCCTATAATTTCTCTTCCCATCTCAATTATTAATTTTTTAACCTGAGCTTCAACAATACTTGCAGTACTCATTCCCTTTCCGGGAATAATTCCAGATATTCCAAGAAATGCTTTATCCACTCTAAGTTCTCTTAAAACTCTTTCTGCTAATGGTCCTACGAATGCTACAGTTTCCTTTCTAAGGGTTCCTCCTGTAAGAATAACTTCAACTCCCCTTGCATTTAAAAGTTCCCGTGCAACTTCTATAGAGTTTGTTACAACTGTCAAGTCATGTCTATTTTTAATATTTTTGGCAATTTGAAGGGTAGTACTCCCAGTTTCTATGAAAATCGTTTCCCCATCATCTACTAATTCAGCTGCCTTCATCCCTATAGCCATTTTTTCCTTTAAATTTTGTCTCTTTTTTGTAGCATATAATGGTTCAAAGGAGAAACTTTGTGGAAGAACAGCACCTCCATGGGTTCTCTTTAATAAACCTTCTTTTTCTAAGGTTTCTAAATCTCTTCTTATGGTTGCACCAGTAACATTAAATATTCTTACTAAATCAGAGACCTTTACTCCTCTCTCCTTCTCTACCAACTCTAATATTCTTGTTCTTCTTTCCTCTGCTAACATTTTCTCCCTCCATTCCATATATATTCATTTTTTTTTATTTTTTATTTTCAATTATTAGTCTATATTATTATATATTTTCAAAATTATCAAGAAATTATAGTTAAGAGAGAAGAAAATTATCCGATAATTTTAAAAAGTTTTTATCAAAAAGGAAAAGGGAGGAGAAACGTCTTATAATTCCTCCCTTTAAAAATTTTTCTAAATTTTTATTACGCTAAAGGAATAATCTCCAGATCCAACATTAATTATTACATGTTTTTCTGTTTCTTCTAAATCCTTAAATTTTTCATGTATAATCTTGTCTTTTTCTTTAATTATAAATTTATCAAAAATTTTTGGAATTCTTACCTCTCCCTCACAATTTACAGGAATAAATACATTAAGAGTAAAACAGTCTTCTTTCTTTTCCCAATTAATTTCTACTTCTCCTTTTATGGTATTTAAGAAAGCCTTGGCAAACTTTAAATCTCCTACTGGGTGAGGTTCAAATATTATTTTTTCCCATCCTGGCTCCTTTGGTTTTATCCCCGCTAATACTCTATAAAACCAGGCATCAACACTTCCAAACATAATATGATTGTGGGAATTCATTCCTGTAGAGTTTAATTTTTCCCACCTTTCCCAAAGAGTAGTCGCTCCTTCTTCAATCATATACCCAAAACTGGGATATGTTCTTTGAGTGACAACCTTATATGCCAATTCGTCATATCCATTATCACCTAATACATCAAAAATATATCTTGTTCCCACAATACCTGTATCAAGATGGCAATCATGAAGAACCTTTACATCATGAATAAGAGTATTTAAAACTTCCTTTTTTTTATCTTCAGGCACTATATTTAAATATAAAGGGAGAGTATTTATGGTTTGACTTGTGAACATACCAAGGGATGACATGATGGTAAAATGTTGTCTCATAAGCTCCTTTATTCCTTCAGGATATTTCTCAATGGTCTTCTCTATAGATTCCTCATCAAATCCATAAGGTAGACAGGAGTAAAATTTTTCCTTTAAGAATTTTTTGTTAAAGGCATCTTTTATTTTTTCCGCTAAGTTGGAATAATATTCATAATCTTCATTTTTATTTAATATCTTTGCTATTTGGGAAAGAATTAAAGTATCGTGATAAAAATAAAAGGTAGAGACAAATTCTCCTGAATAGTCCTTAGGCCTTACTGTTCCTGGTTGGCACCAATCTCCATATTTATAGAAGTTCAATATATAATTTGGAGCAAGTTTCCTAAGAAATTCTACATATTTTTTAAATCCTTCATAATGCTCTTCTAATATATATTTATCTCCATAATATTGATATAAATGCCAAGCAATAGTTATATATGCAGTACTCCAAGCAGGATCTCCTGGATATAAGCTCCAATAGGGTGGAATAACATCGGAAAGACTTCCATCTTCCCTTTGAGCATCTTTGATGTCCCCTAAATATTTTCTATAAAAACCTATCATATCAAAGTTAAATATAGCTTCTTCTGCAGAAAGTTGAGCATCTCCCATCCATCCCATTCTCTCATCCCTTTGAGGACAATCTGTAGGTACACTCATAAGATTACTTAATTGTCCCCATATTATATTCTCGTGTGTTTTATTTATAAGCTCATTGGAGCATATAAATTTTCCAGTAGGTTCTACTGCTGAATGAACAACTCTTCCCTCTACATCTTCCAAAGATGGAACTCCTGGATAACCTGTTATTTCAATATATCTAAATCCATGATATGTAAATCTTGGCTCGTATTCTTCAAATCCTATTCCCTTTGTAATATAAACATCTGTAGCCAATGCAGTCCTATTTGTAGAAAGGTTTAGTGTCCCATCTTCATTAATCAACTCTGAGTGTTTTATCTTTACATCTATACCAGGCTCATAAGTCTTTAAAGTTAACTTAACCCATCCTGTAAAGTTTTGTCCAAAATCATAAATATAAACTCCAGGTTTTGGACTCCACATTTTTATAGGCTTTATGGTTTTAACTATTTTTATTGGGGGATATATTTCAGATATAAGTTTCCCGCCAGGACCTTCTACTTCTACTGCATCCTCCCAGTTACCATCATCAAAATTTGGCAAATTCCAATTTGGAATTTCTTTCCTTCCATCATATATCTCACCATGATATAGACTATTCAATGAAATAGGTCCATAAGAGGTTTTCCAATTTCTATCGCTTACTATCCATTGGGAAGAACCATCCACATATTCTATAAGGAGTTGAAATATTAATTTAGGAAAATCATATCCATAGTCTTTAACATATCTGCCGTTTCCTAGGGTTACTCCTATGGCATTTTTCCCCTCTTTAACCTCCTCGGTAACATCATATACTGTATATAAAACCCTCTTTTTATAATCTGTTTGTCCAGGATCCAATACCCTATCCCCTATTTTCCCCCCATTTATATACAGCTCATATAATCCTAAACCTGAAATATACACCCTTGCTCTTTTAACATTTTTTTCTATTTCAAATTCTCTTCGAAAAAGGGGAGAGTAAGCTATAGTATAGGTTCTTCCAAAGGGAGATTCTTCAGGTGCATATACTTCATATTTATGTTCTTTTTTACTTATCCATTTAGCCCTCCACTCGGATTCATCAAGAAGTCCCATTTCAAATTTATTTATTTCACTATATGGACTTACCTCATCTTTACTATCCCACCATCTAACCTTCCAGTAATAAGTCCTACAACTTTCCAAGGTTTTCCCTTCATATTTTATTATTTGTTCTGAAGACAAAACCTTTCCAGTATCCCACATATCTCCTATATCTTTATTCAAATTTTCTAAGGAACTTGCTACAAGGATTTGATAGGCAGACTGTTTTTCATTTCTTCTTGTATGTTTAAGTTTCCATGAAAGAATTGGGTTTCTTTTATCAAGTCCTAAAGGATTAACTCCATACTCACACTTAAGATGAAATGGGGCAAAGGATACTGCTTTTTCCATAAAACATAACCTCCTGCAAAAATATTTTTATACTTTTACAAAGGTAGTAGAATACAAATGGCATTTGACAATTCTTTCATCCACGAGAAATTCTTGAGGTTCCTTATTAATACAGATATCCTTAACTTCAGGGCATCTTCCAGCAAATTTACATCCTCTCATAGTGAATTCCTTTTCTTCCATTGTAGATAATTTAATTTCTTCTTCCCAATGAGATTTCAATGTTGGCTCTGGAATTGATTTTTGTAAAAGTTTTGTATATGGATGTAAAGGATTTCCCAAGACTTTTTCTACAGGTCCTAACTCTACTATATTTCCCCTTAGCATTATAGCTATTCTATCACTTATATAATAGGCAGTTGCAAGATCATGGGTTATATATATTACATTTACTCCAAACTTATCTTTTAGTTCCTTAAAAAGATTCACAATGGACATTCTTAGGGAGGCATCAATCATAGATACAGGTTCATCTGCTATTAAAAGGGAAGGATTTGTCATCAGAGCTCGCGCGATGGAGAGTCTCTGAAGTTGTCCTCCTGACAATTCATGGGGATATCTGTTCTTAATTTCCTCTAAGGAAAGTCCTACTGCCTTTAATCTTTCCTTCAGTAGACTATCAACTTCCTCTTTACTTAAAATAATCTTATAATTTAATGCAGTATCATAAAGATAAGTTTCCACCTTAATTAATGGGTTAAAGGTTTCATAGGGATTCTGAAAAATTGGTTGAACCTCTTTTGTAAACCAAAACCATTCTTTTTCCGAATTTATTTTTGAGATTTCCTTCCCCTTATAATATATAGCTCCAGAAGTAGGTTTAATTAGTCCCAGGAGCATCCGGGCAAGAGTAGATTTTCCACTTCCACTTTCTCCTGCTAATGTAAATATCTCCGGTTTTTCCGCTTCAATTTCAAAGGACACATTATTTACTGCATATATTTTAGTTTTAAAAAGGAGATCTCCAATTGTAAAAATTTTTGTTAAATCTTTTACAAATAGCAATTTATCTTGAGTCTTCATAATTTTCCTCCCCTATTAAAAAACATGCTACCTTATGTCCAGTTTCCACATCTATTAATTTAGGAACTTCTTGTTCACATTTTTTCATAGCATTAGGACATCGAGGATGGAATCTGCACCCTGAAGGAGGATTTGCTAATGAAGGAGGAGTTCCGGGAATACTTGTTCTATATGATTTATCACCCAATTTTGGAAGGGAATTTATAAGATATTTAGTATAAGGATGAAGAGGATTTAAAAATATATCTTTCTTTGATCCTACTTCAATGATTTTTCCTGCATACATTATAGCAATTCTATTACTGGTATGAGCATGAATACCCATATCATGGGAGACGATAACGATAGTGTTCCTATGCTCCTTTTGTATTCTTTTTAAAAGTTGGAGAACTCCCCTTTGCACCACAACATCAAGAGCAGTTGTAGGCTCATCAGCAAAAATAATTCTTGGTCTAAATAAAGTAGATAAAGCTATAGTCACCCTTTGGCGCATCCCTCCTGAGAGTTGATGGGGATAAGAATTTAAAACTTCTAAAGGTAATCCTAAGGATTCTAAATGATTCTTAAGTAAAATTTCAAAATCATTCTCACTAATTCTCTCCTGTATATGAACCCGCATAAAATCCTTAAAAGTATCCTTTATTTTTCTTATGGGATTAAGAACACTCATGGAACCTTGGGGTATATAGGATACTATCTTCCATCTTAATTTTCTAAATTCATTCTCACTAAGGGAAAGAATGTCTTTTTCATCATGATTTATAAGATAAGATACTTTTCCACCTAAAATCGATAAAGGTGGTTTGATTATTCCCAAAAGAACCTTTAACAGGGTTGTTTTTCCACAACCTGATTCCCCTGCTATTCCAAGAATTTCATTGTCGTATATCTCTAAAGATACCTCATCCACTGCCTTTATTAATCTTTTTATCCCATAAATATTAGTAAAATAACATGCCTTCAGATTATCCACTTTAATTAGGTAATTACTACTTATCATTATTTTGTTTCCCCCGTTTTTATTCTTTGTAATCTAACCCTTGGATCGAGAAAGGCACTAATACTAATAGATAAAAGGAAAAATCCTAATACTGTTATAATTAACACCACAATAGGAAATGCAACCCACCACCATGTCCCATGAAGCATAGCTCGATAATAGTTGGACCAAAAGAGCATAATTCCAATAGTAGGAGTATCTACGTTTGTAAGCCCCAATACAGAAAGGGTAATTTCCATAGCTATAGCAAATAAAAAACCACTTATGGCATCAGCTAAGATATAAGGGATAAGAAAGGGCACATGTTCTTTAAAAATTATTTGAGAGGTTTTTCTTCCAGAAAATTTTGCTGTATTTGTAAATTCCATTTCTTTTAAGCTAAGGATTTGAGATCTATATCTTTTAGAAGGCCATGCCCAGTCAAAAAAGGCAAGAAGAAGAGCTATATTAATAAAATTGAGCTTAGCCCTTATAATAAAGGAGAGAAGAATCAGAATAGGCAAACGGGGAAGAACAATAAAACTATCGGTTATAGTACTTATAAATCTATCAAATCTACCTCCAATATATCCTGATAAAAGTCCAATAATAATTGCAACGCTTCTTCCTAAAGCTACTGCAAGGACTCCAATTATAAGGGAGTTTTTTATTGCAAAGGTTAGATACCAAAATACATCTTGACCTAAGGAATTTGTACCTAAGATATGTTTTGAGGAGGGAGGAATATCTCGAGGCACAACATATCTATCTTGGGGATTATAGGGAGAGAAAAAGGAAAGTATAGAAAGGAAAATAATAAATATTAACATTATAAAACCTATTAAAAAATTTCTATCATATTTTAATAAATCTTTTAATGCTTGCATATTTTAGCCTCCTATCGAATTCTTATCCTTGGATCTAATAAGGGATAAACAAGATCCAATATCAATGCTGCGACTGCTACTCCTATAATGGAAAAAATTGAAATTCCCATCATAAGGTTAAAATCCGAGTGTAGAATAGCAGAATATAGAATTTGTCCTATACCAGGATAAGCAAAGACAACTTCCGTTATCAAAGCACCACCAAAGATACTTCCTAAGAACAATGCTAAATCAGTAATTTGAGGTAACATACTATTCCTTATAAGATAGGAGAGGATTTTTCTACGAGGTAAAGCTGCTATCTCTGCAAAGACTATAAAATCACTGGCAATTAATGTAGATGTTAAGGCTCTTTGGGTCATAAATATAAAACAAGTAGTTCCTATCATTAAGGAAATTGCAGGAAGAAAACCATGTTTTATCACACTAAATATAAAGTTTAGACTAAAAGTAGCTTTAAGTCCTATGGAAACTCCTCCCATAAGGGGAAATATAGGAAAAATATAAGCAAAAACAAATATTAAGATTAAAGCTATTATATAATAAGGAACAGGATAAATACATGTAATAATTATACTCAAAAATTTAGAGATCTTTTTGTTGGGGAAATAGCCTACGAAGGTTCCTAAGACTATACCTAAGAGCCAAGCAATCAAGGTCGAAACAAGAAGAAGCCCAATAGTCCAAGGAAGAGCTTTTCCAATCAAATTGACAACAGGAGTAGGAAACATTGTTAAAGAGGGCCCTAAATCTCCCTTCAAAAGATATTTCCAAAATCTTAAATATTGTTCCCAAAGGGTACCCTTTAATCCATAAAGATCCTTTAAGGTTTCCACAAGTTTATTTACAACATCTGGGTCTACACCACTAAGGGCATATGCGCTCATAATAGTACTGTGTACTGGGTCCATGGGTGTAAGTCGTGGAGCAAAAAAA
>FMJZ01005025.1_pt1 | contig 34638 bp, 26 predicted proteins | sample 1987881 | NCBI WGS metagenome assembly FMJZ01 (sample SAMEA4378227, study PRJEB15110) | soil metagenome | biome: soil; feature: Field; material: Soil | place: India | collected 2015-03-11 | depth 0 m
AGGTGATTTATCCTGAGGTGATTTATCCTGTCACGGTAGAAAAGGGAGTGCCCAACATTACCAGCATGTATTTCTATTGGCACAAACCCATCAAAGGGCTGGTGATGGAACAGACCAGCAGCGTGCCAATTCCCCTGTCTGGAGCCAAAGCGAGCCTTTGGAAAGGTGACACAAAGGTCTCCGGCGATTGGGAAAGTGGCTCCGATGGCTACTTCTCCATTCCACCCCTTGAAATTGATGCTGCCTTAGCCCAACACGGCAGCGGCACCTACACCGTGAAAGTGGTGCCTCCACCCCGTTCCATGATGCGCCCTGAACCTTTGGAAGCGACGAAAGATGTCACATTGACAAAATGCGAGAGGACGAAGCTGGGAGCCACTTGCCCTCGTGCCCTCATGATAGATGTCGGGACTTTCTACCTCACCTATAAGCCTGCCTATCCTGGTCCTGGCGGTAGATGAAATTAGCAAAAAATGCCGGTCGGGGCAGGTTCCATCCTGCCCCATTAATTTACTGAGCTTTCAATCGTAACCGATAAGCGAAAATGCTCACTTGAGTTTGAAAAGTCACTTCGCCATTGCGCTGGGAGAAGGATATTCTGCCGATAGTTTTTCCGCTCTCGTTTATCGCCTCAATAGCAACGATGGGTTTTTCAGTGCCCAACAATTCCCGCAATCGTAAGGTGACTGTGAATGGCTCGTGGTCAGGCAACGGGATAAGTGTCAAGGTTTTGCGGTCAAAACGAAATGCTCCATCTGCGACAGCAAAGCCGAAGTCAACGAGTTTGCCTTGTGTGTTCCAGCGCTTAAGCCATTCGGGCATTTTGCTCATTTTGGGGTTAAGTTCTAACCTTGCGTTTGTGATGTTTTTGCCCTCGCCCTCCAAAACCAAATCGCCAACGATAATTCGCAATGTATCGTCAACATCTCCCATCAACCGCAATCGGTAGCCCGATTTGGGGTTCCACAATCCAACCCACACACTGTAGCGCTCAGCACCCCATTGTTCAGGAACGGTCACAACGGTTTTCGTGACAATTTCGCCTTGCCATTTTGTTGTCGGGACACCGGGGGCATGGTCGCCTTGGAAGGCGATTTGTTCGCCTCGTTGAGATTTAGGATTGGTGAAGTGAACGAAAACATGGTGTGGCTCGTCCGTTGGTTTATCCGATCGCCATTTCAAAGTCAACTCAAACTTGCGATTACCTAACCAACGAACTTCCGCATTGACAAGTTGAATTGGCATCCAACCGAATAAAACTTTCGTGCGAGCATTGCAGTAAGCAAATCGGTCAGAAAGTGACCATTCAGCGATGACATTTGTTCCATCAACCGTTGGCAACTTTTCAATTGCTGCTTGAACTTCACCTGCCAGCGCGTAGAAACCAAATGATGGGAGCGTCCTGTCACCGATATTCCAATCTCTGTCGCTGCGGTTGACCCAAATTGTTGCGACGGACGGGGCCCGCGAGGGATGAGAAGCAAGTTGCCAACGGATAACTTGGCGGTGAATGTCGCCATTGGCGAATTCAACGGAAGTCATTTGAGCCAACGCCAAAGCCCGTCCCAATTCAGCAAGCAACCAATACTTTCGCACCACTTGCTCACCGAAGGGTTCACTGACCATTGCGGGATGACCCGTCAAAACTTCCGTGCAAATGTAATCGTCGCTGTAGATGCCGGCAACTTCGTAAGGCAACCCGCCTTGATAGCGGTTGGAGTAGCCAGCACCGTGCAAAGCAAATTTATGGTGATGAGCGAAATCAAACCAAGGAATGCGTTCAGCATCTTCACACCGAATTCTCCAAACTGCCCATTGACCTGGCGGTGCTTTTGGGTCAACACGCAAGTGGTTCGTCGTCGCCCCGTCAAGCCAACCGATGAGCCAATCGCAGCCACTTTCACTTGTCTGAGGTGCGCCATTTAAAATGTTTCGGATGAAATTGAAGGCTTCACCCCAGCGCTTTTGTGTTTCAAGAATGTTATGAAACTCGCCATCCTCCGTCCAAAAATCAAACATGCCGGTACTGCTGAAAACATCAACGAAGTAAGCCGTCGGCTTGATGTGCTTAGCGATAAGTTCCAAGTTGCGTTCCATGAACGGTTGAAAGGCATCAGGACGCCAACGATATGATTGAGCCTGTCGCCACTCGTTGAACCAAGCACGAACAGGGTTACCGTCAGGCGTGAAGCAAATGTGCCGATAGGAGTATCTCTCAGCGTCGGGGTAGAAGTCAATGTAGTTGTCGTGGGGAGCGAACAAGACACCGTAGCGATTGCAAACTTCAATCATCTTGACAAAATCTTCAAGTGAGCCGAATTGCGGGTTTGGTGGGAAAATGTCAGGCAGCCTGTAGTCATAACCCCAGCGCTGCCAGTTATGGTAGATGACCAACGCATCGGTGCAACCGTAAAGGAACGCCTTTTCCAGTTGCTCTGCCACCCATGAGTAGCGCCAACCGCCCCAAAGGTCAAAAACGAACCTTCCAGCAAGTTTCGCCAAAGTCGGTGCTGGTTTGTATGGGTCAACTCCTCGGTAACGCTTCGCTGCTTGCCAAACGCTTTGCGAACTTGCAGCGATGGTGAAAGTTGCATCCATGCGAGCGTGGATGCTGTAGTGATGAGTTGAAGGTTGGCATTCAAAGAAGTCTGGCGGATTGTCAACACCAATGACAACGCTAATGCCGTTAGCGAAATCCATGCCCGCATGGCGGGTTGAAAGGAAGTGCCCATCGGCGTGTAATCGGAAGGTCTGCGGTCGGACAATCGCATTGCCGTGACCGAGATAAATGCGCTCAGCAAGTTCGCTCCAAGAGCGTAACGCGTAATTCGTGATGCGTAAGGGTTGGTGTTTATCTTGAGGCATCTTAGCCGTCAGTTGCCAACGAACTTTCAGTGTTCCACCTTCTGCCCAAGCCAGCATCGTTAGGACGAAGGGCATACCGTTGCGCTCCATGTGATGTGTCGCCAGAAAACGGTTTCCTTCCGCTTTTTCGCTTCGGCTCAGCAACATTGATGGGCTTCGCCAATCGCTCAAGTTATCGCCCAAAACTCTGACATCAAAGCCGTCAAAGAACAATTCTCGTTCAGCAAACACAATTGCGCCCAATGCATTCCACCAGCCGCCTTGTTTGAGCAGTTGAATTGAGTAAGCGAAAAATTCGCCTTCGTGTAAGAAAACCCAAATTGCAGGTTGAGTGCCAGCAGGCTTGACAAAAAGCGAAAGAGTTTTTTGCTGCGGCGAAACTTTAATGCCTTTGAGCAGTTGTGTTGCGATTTCGTTCACGCGTTTGAACTCTTCGGAAGTTTTCGCAATTGAAGCGAGAAGTTGGAGTGCGACGAATTGTTTTCGGGTTTGAAGGTCTTTGGGCAACAAACCCCACTTTTCAGCCGCCTGCACCATTTGCCATCGGGTGTGAGCTAACATTTGAAGCCGTTCATCAATTTTCGCTTCGACTCGCTCCTCTGGTGGAGTTCGTCCAGCGACCAAATAAGGTTCGCCGATGAATGCTGAATCGCAAGTCGTGTCATTTTTCGGACCGGGATGAACTTCCATCCGCAAGGTGATACGCTGCCCCGCAAACCCACTCAAGTCCACGCGGGCAGGCACCCAGACCTTGCTGTCCGAATGCCTTTCGTAGAGCAACTGCCATTCGTCACCGCTGCTGCGACTCACTTGCCTTTTCACCCAAACCCGCACCGTCACGCCGTCGCTGGGCGGCTCGCGTTGTGGGTCATGGTCACGAATGGCAAAAGCGAAGTCAAGGAAAATCGGCTTCGTTTTCGGCAACGAAACTTGCCAGTCAAGGAAAATCGTTCCAGCACCTTTGCGCCAAGGTGGATGGATGGCAATGGATTCTTTCGTTCCGCCACGATCAACACGCTGTAAAACTGCCTGAGCACCTGTTGCTTCGTCCGTTCCCCACCAACCTTGCATCATCGTTTGCATCGTTTGACCGAAAACTTGAAATGAAACTTGCTGGTTGCCTTGCTGCCAAAGTGGAACACTACCTTTCTCTGCAAGTTTCACAAATGTGTCCCTTGGTCGCTTGGGTTCACGAGGTGCCCGCACTTCCACAACCAAAACTGCATGAGCCTTTTGTTCGTCTTTCCTCCCCTGTCCAATGTACCACTCAGCGAAGGCATGGATAGGATAGTGGGCGTTGTGAGTTCCTTTACTTGCAATGACGGCCAATTCCTGCGTCCGATCGCTTTTTGGGGGCAACTCAAAAGGTTGAGGGTTCGCACTCACGATTTTCCATCGGTCAATGACTTGCAATCGGACCTTGCCCCGCAAAGTTTGTGTCCCTGCGTTAGAGAGGTGAATTAGGACAGAAATGGGGGTTTCTAACTGCGTGATGACTTGTGGGGCATCAATGCGCATTGTCAAGTCACCGACTTTAGCGATAGGTGGATCAAATGCTGCCACCACGCTGCTCATAATTATCACTCCCATCAAAATCCATCTTCGCATTTTCCTTTCACCGCCTTGTCGCTGCCAAATTAAGGTTCGGCAGAAGCCTCACACTCCCAAGTTTTACTCTCCAAGTAACTTTGTAGCAAGATTACCGCTGCAAGTTTGTCACGGACTCGCTTTCGTTTCTGCCTTGACAAATCTGCTTCAAGTAAAACTTGCTCGGCGATGCGAGTGGTAAATCTCTCATCAAAGAACACGACAGGAATTTTCATCCTGCACCGCAACTTTTTAGCGAAACCACGAACTCGCTGCTCCATTTCACCTCGTTTTGCATCCGTTCGCATTGGCAGCCCAATGACAATTTTTCCAACGCGATACTTTTGAGCCAATTGTACGATTTGGGAAATAATTTGGTCATCACTGCTTCGGAGCAAAGTTGTCAAGGGTGAAGCGGTAATCTGCAGTTCGTCGCTTATGGCTAAGCCGACTCGCTTTTCGCCGTAGTCAACTGCGAGGATGCGTCCCACAGCCGTCACCTCATTTATGCGTGCAGAGTTCATGCGAAATGAGAGCGTGTCAAAGTGAGACGAAATTGTGTAGAATTTGCAAGCCGAATTTGCTGCTCTTTTCGGGATGGAACTGAGTGCCGAAAATGTTGTCAACGGCGATGGCAGAGACAAACTCAACACCATGTTCGGTTGTGGCAGCAATAACTGAAGGGTCATCGGGCACGGGGAAGTAACTGTGCACAAAGTAAACCATCGCACCTTCAGGTATGCCTTTAAAAAGCGATTTAGGTTTTGGGATATGCAATGCATTCCAGCCCATGTGCGGGATGCGGATACCATCCATCTCTGGGAAGTGAACGACTTTACCCCTTACTAATTTCAAGCCTTCATACCGTCCCATTTCCTCGCTTTCGTCAAAAAACAATTGTAAGCCCAAACAGATGCCTAAAAGCGGCGTCCCTCGTTGAACGGCGTCGCGAAGGGCATCCACCAGACCCAATTGAGTCAAGTTTCTCATACCTGCACCAAACGCTCCAACCCCGGGCAGAACCAACTTGTTTGCCCTTATCACTTCATCGGGATCGCTCGTCAGCGTCACTTGACAACCTAAAAACTCCAGTGCTTTGGTTACACTTCGCAAGTTGCCGATACCGTAGTCAATGACTGTGACGGTCACCATGCTATCCTCCTTCCCATCTCACTTCGCAAAGTCGTAACTCATCGTCTCCCGAAAGCATGCGTCCATTAAGGCAAACCGCTACTAACTTGCCCCAATATTGAACTTCCAACGGTCGCACATAAAGGTTGTAAATAGCCTCCAACTCCTCGTTGGTCGTCGGCAGTTCTATCTCAATACCTCTTTTTCAGATTAAAGAAGCCGTAACTGTTCGGTCGGTTCGGGTTCTTTGACGGGAACTTCCCTGTTGACAGGTTTACCCCACAGAGTCAAGAATGGAGCGGCTCGTTTCAGGTGAACACCCAGTCGTTGCAAATCGTCGGCAGTGAACAAAACACCTTCTTTTCGGGCTTTCAAAAGTCTCTCGGCTGTCGCAGGTCCAATGCCTGGAACGAGCAATAATTCCTCTCGCTCTGCTGTTGCCACTTCAACGGGAAAGTGGTCAGGATGCTGTAGTGCCCATGCTAATTTCGGGTCTGTATCCTGAGGTAAATTGCCTTTTTCGTCAAAAGGCAATTCGTCAAGCTCAAAACCATATTGCCGCAACAAAAAGTCGGCTTGATAGAGCCGATGTTCGCGGACAGTCGTTTCAGCGGGCGCATTTTCAAGTTTTGTGCCGCAGATGGGTCGGAAGGCGCTAAAGTAAGCGCGTCCCAAATTAAACTCTCGGTAGAACTTGACCGTTGTCTCAAGCAACTCTTTGTCGCTTTCACCTGCTGCTCCAACGACAAATTGTGTCGTGCTGGACAAAAGAGGCGGTGGTAGTAGTTCAACCAGTTCGTCCAGATCTATCAACCATCCCTTACCGAGACGGTAGACAAGCCCTTGGCGCTCCAGCCATTCCAACCGCTTTTGAGTGATGACCTGAGAGATGTGCTGCAGTGTCGGCAGCAATTCACCTTGAAAACTTTTGTCAGGCGCAATCATCTTTAGCCTTTCTTCGTTAGGTGCTTCAGCATTGACACTGATCCGGTTCGCCCATTTGGCTGCTTCCTTGACGGCTTCGGACGAAGCGCCAGGCATGACTTTCAAATGGATGTAGCCACGAAAGCCATAACGGGTGCGCAAGATTTTCGCTGTATCGTTTAGCAACTCTTGAGTGGTGTCGGGGTCACGAACGACTCCACTTGACAGAAATAAACCATTGACCAATCCTGCTTTGTGCATTGCCATAAACAACCTTGCCATTTCATCAGGTTTGAAGGAAACGACGAGGCGGTCACAATAGGCAGCAATTGGGCAGTATTGACAATTTTTGATGCAAGCGTTTGTCAGCAAAGTCTTGAGTAGAGGCATTATCCTGCCAGGCAGTTTGGCGTAGTAAATGCTTTCCCTCAACCTTTGTTCCTTAAGTTGCTGAACCGTTTTTGCGGAAAGGCTCTTACCCCCCTCGCACTCAAAAGCTGCATCACTGACAAGCAATTGCAGTTTTTCAGCGACATCCATTCAAGGTCACCGTTTTGATTTTGGCACAGGGAGAAAGAAAAGTGGCCCCGGCGGGATTTGAACCCGCGACCTCCGGCTTGAAAGGCCGGTGTCCTAGACCAGGCTAGACGACGGGGCCATTGAAGCTGCAACTTTAAAGCGCACAAAAAGGATAACTCTGAAAACCTCGGATGTCAAGGGTGAAAGAGGTGAAGAATCTCCTCTCTCTGCCTGTCATCAATAGTCAGCCCTGCAAGTGCCTTAATTGTCTCATCGTCGCAACACTGCGGCTCATAAAGATTTCATGTTTGCTGCAAACGCTGCCGTAAAGCCTCAGCAGCGTCCTTATATGCCTTCCCTTCGACTCGTTCCAACACTTCTAAAACAGCCTGCAAGCCTTTACGAGTGGGGAAAAGCACATCTACATAGCCTTCCTTCCAAAGGCTTTCCTGTTCAGCGAATTGTCTCCATAAAAAAGGATGCCTTTGGGCAATGTTTTGTAACTCGGCAATAGCGTCATCAGTTTCCCATTTGACATCGGGAAGTTCAGGCAGATCCCTGTGCCATTTTTTCAGCCAATCAAGCATTTTATCCCAATCGGAAGCATTGGCGAATGGCAGGTGCTCAAAGAGTTCTCTTCCATACCAGACATGAATGCTCGGCAATCCCAACTCTTGCCGCAGTTGCCGGGCTTCGTCGTTGTAAAATTTAAAGTTTTTGCGAAATGTTTCGTCAAGGAAATAAGTCACAGCAATCAACTTTTCCATGCTTGCGATAAAGGACACGCACCTTAGGGACAAAATTGTTTCGCCACTGTCCTCTTGCCTTTGACGAGTCATGGTCGTCACGAACCTTTTGCTCAATTAGCAAATAAAAACACTGGTCAGGGCTCGAGACATAGTGGTCACACTTCATCTTTTCTCCACCCACTTCTATGCGGTCATCCAATCGTTGGCAGCCATAGTGTTCCAACCATTTGGCGATGACTTTTTCCATGGCGTCTCCAAAACCTATCTCACGCGCCTGAAGGAGATGTTGAAGAAGTTTGCCTTTGGGCTTTGACGGACGAAAGAGCCCTATAAAGCGCTCAGGGTGGTTGACCAAGTTTTAGGAGTAATTTTTTGCGTTCAGAGCGGAAGAGGTGGTGGTTCAAAATCTCCACGAATTGCTCATACTTCACTAAGTCCACCATCCCATAATGCTCTTTGTCGTGTAACCTTTGAAAGCCGTTGAACACAAGCATCCACATACTTGCACTCTTTCTCAACTAAAATGAAGTGACGATTATAGCGCATGGCAACAACACCGGTTGTGCCTGTGCCAGCCATCGGATCAAGAATAACATCATTTTCATTTGTTGAGACCAAGATCACACGTTCTAAAAGTGCCTCAGGCTTTTGGGTTGGATGTAATTTTTTGCTTTGACCATCCTTTAAACGCTCCTCACCGGAACAGATGGGCAGTTCCCAGACATTGACATCCAATTTGAAGCGACTAGGTGAGAACTTGCGAGCCATGTCGGCATGGAATGTGTAGCCCTTGACAGACTTGTCCTTTACTGCCCAGATAAGGGTTTCTGTGGCATTGGTGAAACGCACATTGAGCCAGTTGGGCATAGCGTTCGTTTTAATCCAGATCACATCGTTCAAAATCCAAAATCCTAAGTCCTGCATGATTTTGCCGATTCGATGGATATTATGGTAAGTCCCAATGACCCAGATAGTGGCTGTAGGCTTCATAAGACGGCGCAATTCTTGCAAGATTTTCCCGATGAAATGGTCGTAGTCCTCAAAACTTTCAAACTTGTCTCAATCTTCATTAACACCTTCCACAGGGGTTTTAACTGCCCACCTCACCAAACGCTTGGATGGAAGTTGCAAGAAATATGGCGGGTCAAGGAAGACCATGTCTGCTATGGCATCTGGGAGTTTGGGCAAGACCTTAAGAGCATCACCCCAAATGATGCCATCCAAAACATCATCAAGCATGTAACGGCTAACTGATAGTTCATCAGGGATTAAACGGAGTATCTGCTGCGTCATAATGAGCACCTCTGAAAAGTTCATCCTTACATACTTTGGCGCCGGGAACCATGACTTCACCTTCCCATCATTAGTTGCGCCACAAACTGCCTAAATTGGTCAATTTCGGCTCGGTTGGAGAGGACGCCGATTTCCAAATTGAAGGTTCGTTGTTCCCCAGGTTGAAGGGTTGGCAATAAGCCTTGCTGGCGCATTTCTGTGCGAGTAAATTGCAGTGGTGCATTGGTCGGTTCAATGCCGACAACATAAATGCCCTCACCTGTCATCTTCCACTGAACGAAGTGGGGCAGTTCGTTCAAGTTCCAACGAATATAAACGCCTAATCCCTCACCATGCATCAGTGTTCGGTTTATGACCGCAGCGCATGTGCTCCCATCACGAGTGCCAACAAGTTGGTGGAAAAAGACCTGCTCGCGAAAGTTAGGTTGTGGCGGGCTGAATTTCATGTATTCATTCACACCCGCTTCAGCGTCAGGGTCGCGGGGTTGAACATTTTTGCTGGGTAAGATAAGTTCGGAATGCTCGCTTAAAATCGGAAAGCCCAAGTTGATGTGGTAAAGCAACAGCAACGGTGAAGGTTGAAAGCCAATGTTGGTCACTGTGTCACGGATGAACAATCGGTTTTCGCCCAACTTGACAGTTATGCGGCGGTGCAATTCCAATACAGGCGAAAAGACAGCACCCTCGCGGATGCTCCCTTCCACAGCGACAAAGTAATCTTCACCTTCCCAATAACCGTCAACCCTCAAACTCGATGCAGGTGTGTAGGAAGCGCGACCGTGCAAACCGTAGTGAACGCCTTCATCGTCAATGGGATGTCCTGCATGCATCAACCCGCAAGTTGTCAATAGACCACCATGAAAGCCTCGCAACCACCCGTAGCGTTCAGGTTCGTAAAATGCAGGATGAATTTCCGTTGTGGGTGAGCGCCACGCTAACGCTACACCCCGGTAGCGCGCCGCTCCAATATCCATGCCTCTACTGGCAAGCACAGTGAAAGTCAGACCACCGCCTGTCCAAACATCCACGCCAACAACTCCCCTTGCTGGACCATCCAACAATTCGTAAACTTTTGCGCCGCACAATTGGCTGATATCTCCCACTCGCTTGAGAAGTTCCTCTTTCGCCCATTCACGACCGTAAAGCATCGCCATTTTGGCAGCCCCCTTATTCAAAAGCAGTAGAGATTAATAGCTCATAGACAACAGTTCCCTTCAGGCTTAAGGCGCGAAAAATCGGGTTTGAATTCACTCTTGGGGAACTTTCAAGCAGAATCAGTAAGGCAATTGGGTCACTGCCTTACTGACCATCGCTATAGCAGCGCAGAACATTCCGACCAAACCCATCCCGCAGTTATAACCAGCAAGTAGGACTGTCGCATATCGTCTCCATGTTGTCGGGTCCTCGTAGTTCTTCTCAAAATAGAAGCGAGAGACTAAAGCGCCTGCAAAGGTCAAAAGGTTTCCGAACGGGAAGCCGCCTATACCTTGCACTAAGCCGTAGAAGAGCAACATCGGCAAATTGAAGGGCAATAGGGAGAACAGGATATATGCACCGACCACACCGCTGAAAACTGTTCCAATCACTCTCGGTTTCAAGACTTCAAGCTCACGCTTGCCCAAAGTGGTAGTCCAAAGGAGCGCTCCGGTGTAGGCATAAAGTGGCCACATCTTTTGGGCGAACGGGTATACATAGGATGGGATGGGAGCAAGCCGCCACAGATATTGCCAAACCGCCAAGTTAGCGATCAGACCAACGATGACGATGACAATTTCTGTCTTGAGAACACCGGTGAACCGAGTTCCTGTCAATTCAACTTCACGGAAGTATTGAGCAGTGCCTCCGTAGTCACCAATGGGTATTGGTGCGAACCAAATGTCAAGACCACGATATCCCGTCAGTCGGCTGTAAAGAATCGTGAAGCCCTCTCGCACGAAGGGGATTCCAAACCATTGTCCCGTCATGCCTCGCATCCTCGCATCCACATAAGAGATCAGCGGCGTGTAGATCAGAGCGAAGAAGAGGGGGAAGATAATCGGCAGTCTGGGTACAAGAAGGTAACACAAAATGACAGTGGCAAGGCTTGCCACTATGTAAATCCCGACCATGGTTGGAACAGGGAAGTCACCACGATGAGGTAAAGTCGCTGTTAGCGGGATTCGTTCTGTAGTAACGAGTTGTTGTCTTGCAATTACCCATTTCCCTCGCTCCCTGAGAGTAGTTGCAATTACTGAACCGATACTAACTGCTGCCAACCCCAAACCTCGTCCAATATCGGCACTGATCCAGAAATCGTAGGTATTGACCATTTGAACCTTGATTGCGTCATAACCTGGCTTCCAATTTTTCAGCACTCCACGACGCTGAAGCAAAGGGTTAATGACCATTGTCAAGAGACCGCCGATGAAACTTCCGATAGCGACCCAAAAAGGAACTACGAAGCCCCACAAGAAATCGCCCAAGTTTGTGAAGATTGCGACAGGTGTTGCGGGGAGAACGGATTCTGCGTTCAGTGTCAAGTCAATGAAGGGGATGGGAATCAACTGCAAAGGTCGAGTCATGATTGCACCAGTTATTGTTGGGATACCTGCGTAGAAGAAACCGAATGCCAAACCGATCATTGCTCCTGTGCTGAAGTATCGCCACCGCCATGTTTCTTCCTTTCGGGAAATTTCAGCCAAAACGGTCGCTGCTTGAGCGCCGACTGGTGCTAAGGGGAAAGGCAGCCTTTCGTAGTCAGAAGCAATTCGGAACAAGGTATAGCCAGCGACGAAGTTTTTGAGGCGACCTAAGAACAGCAAAGCGAAACTGACAGCGATTGGGATGATCCAGTCCTTGTGGAAGAAGGTTCGGTAAAGAATTGCAGGGGAATCGGCAGGTGGAACAACCCAAGTTGGAATTTCGTCGGCAACTCCCAAACCTTGAGTGACTTGTGAAGTCCGCATGAAGACATTCCATATGTAGCCAGAGTATGGGTTCGTTCCCAAAATTGCACCAGCAACAATGACGAGCAAGTAAATTTCTTGTCGCTTCAGCGTTATGAAGGAACGGCGAGCAACCTCAACGAACAAAATGACAGTAACCCATCTGGCAGCATCACCTATTCCGACACCTGCAACGAGTCCAAGATAAGCAGCGCCGGGAAGCATTACGAAAGCGACAAAGAGCGCACCGAGAATCGTTCTGATGCTAAAGCCTTCCTCAAATTCCTCAGGTGACGGAGGTTCCATCAACCGCCGATACTGCTCCAGTTCCGATTGAATCCTCTCAACAGCCACCTAAAGCCCCCCTTTCAACCTATCTTTGTTTGACCCCAATTTTGCTGCTGAAAACCTTCATGCACTTGCTATCCGTTCCTCACCAACAGCGCTTACCGCTGAGAGACCTGTGAGAATGTAGTGCTCTCTCGTTTCTGGTCTCAGTGTTCGCCACAGAAGGAATTGTTTGCGAATCAAGTTCAGGAAGTTGCGAGTGACTCGCAACCATGAAGATTCATCGCCGCTTTCGCGTCGGATAGTGATGTGAACGGTATTGACAAAAATGTCTTCCGTCGGTTTCGTTTCAATGATGAAGTATTCGCTGACGCCCAGGTCGTATGGTGCGAGCCAGACCATGCATTCAAGGCGGTAACCATCCCCGTGTTCGGTTCTAAAACTGCTCATCTTCACTCGGTCAGTTGAGAAGTGTCCCAAACTGTAGTCGGTGTGTGCTTCAAGGTATTCTCGCAGGAACATGATGATGCCAACCGCTTGAGAGGATGAAACGGTGAAGGGCAGAAGGATGTGCAGGTAATCTCCTTCGGTTGCTGGTAATCGCCAACGGCGCTCAATTCCCGGCACGGAGACCTGCGACGCTTTCCATGCAGGATAAAGCGTTGAGCCGAGAACTGTTGCCATCACTACTATCACTGTGAAAACTGCTGCAACAGATGAGTAGTTCAGGTTCAAACCTGCAATAAGTTGATAGTTTACTTGCAGCATCGCTACGAACTGACCGAGCATGTAACCTACAATCGCTCCCAAAACAGCATAGACTGAGGACTCGGCGAGGAACAAAGCACCGATGTGGACTGGTGCTAACCCGAGAGCAGTGTAGATTCCAATTTCGCGAATTCGTTCGTAAACTGAACTGAGCATCGTGTTCAAGACGATAAGAGCAGCAATCAAGATGGGGATGAAAACGGTTTCAACACCTGAGACACCGGTTGCTCCTATCGAACTGCACAAAATCACTCGTCCTTTCTCAACAGCGAACAGGTTCAATTCAGTTCGGTCAATGAGGGTTTGCAGTTCTTTGGCGACATTCTCCTCGCTACCCATGTCGATTCCAATAGAGCGCAAGTTACCACCAGCAGCCATAATGAGGTTAAACGGCAAGTAGAGGACAGCGTCGGGGTTCAAGTGGATGTATTCTTCCAACTCCATCGCAGTCTGCTGACCAGCCTGTTGCTGCTGGCGTTGTCGTTCCTGCATCAACAAGTAGTCAACGGGTGTCAAGGCTTCTCCATCCAAGTCAACGATGTTCTTCATGATTTCAGAGCGGATGATGCCGATGACTGGTAGGCTCATGCCCAAGACGCTAATCTGGGGTAAGTTCCCGTTCCTCAACCCTTCCAAAATTTCTCGCTCACTGATGCCGAATTGCTGTGCCATTCGGGTTGGTATAAGGACTGCCTTTTCATACTCGTCCTTAAACCAACGCCCGACAATTGCCCTCTTGATTGGTGTGACTTTGATTTCATCAGGGTGCATTCCGACGATGGCGGTTGCCGAGTAGACTTTATCTCCATGCATCACATCAACAAACGACTGCTGACCGACCATAGCGGAGAAATACCAAGCGCGAGGTGCAACTGGGTAACGATCGCCAAATTCGTCACGCAAGATTCTTGTTGTCGGCTCTCCCATGGGGTTCCAAGCACGGTCGCGGATAAGGACTCCTTCGTAAACAGGTTTACCCCTCGGAACGGGAACTTTATTGATTCGCACATAGGGGACAACGGATGTGAAGGACAGGACTGTGAATGTGAGAAGGATAAGGGTGATTGCTGTCAAGACCGTGCGAACTTTTCTGCGGCGCATGTTGGAAACTCCCAAGTTGAAAGCAGCGGTGGTCGCAAATAACCGACCGACATCGGCAGTGTGCATCCCTGTCGTTTCAATCTGAATCTGGCGCATCTGAGCCTCAAATTTCTGAATGATGATGACCGAGACAATGACAGCCAATGTCAAGATGATGAACGCAAGAACGACGATAAGGGGGTTGACAGTGACTATGGCAAAGGCTGGGTGGACATAGCGCATAACAGCGGTGATCAAAGCAAAGATGAGAACTGTCCAAACAATCTGCCACTTCAAGTCTGTGGCGTAGATGAACAAGCGTTCAGCGAAGTAAGCGAAAGGAAGCAGCAGTGCCAAGTAGAACAAAATCCCCTTGACAACATCCATCGCTGTCTTTTGGGCGTCGGGATACGCTTTTGCCTCGTAACTCCACGCAGCGCGTGCGTTCGTCAAGAAAGCGTCATAGCGGTATTCGTTGAGGGCTTTTTCTGCAGCCAGGAGAAACTCCCTTGCGTTCTTGTGCATCTGGTTCATTCGTGGGTTTTCAATGCCGTATCGGCGAAGTTTTTGAATTCGGTATTCATCCAAAACCCACATGTCCTTTGCCACTTTCAATGGTGTGAAGTAAACGGCAGGAGTTTCACTTACTAGGAAACCTTCGCCCAATTCTTCTTCGTTCTTCGCCCTAAGAATCCGTGCGGGGTGACGGAAAAGTTCGTCAGGGGCATTGATTAGGACAAATTGTAAACCGAGCACCGACGCTCCCATCGTAACCTTAACTCGCACATCGGGAGGTGCAAAGACAACGGCGCAAGGTTCATAGTAACTTGTCATCGGCTGAGGGATCGGGAGCGAATAGCCGTAGAAGAAGGGTTCAGCGCCAGTTGTTGTGTCGTAAACAAACATTTGTTGTAACAGGCTGAACCGCCTTTGGTCAACCATGTCAAAGAGCATCGTTGAACGGCAACGGAATATCGCTAACCTTCGCTCCTTCTCGTTCAAATCCATAGCGAAGTTAAGGGGGGTTGCCTGTGCTCCCATATAACCCAAGTCAGGGGCACGAGTTATTTCACCTGTTTTGGGGTCAAGGGTAAACGCCTCAAGTGCCACATTACCGCCCCTGAAGCGGCTCATTGGGATGCCGTAGAACTCGTAAAGGGACTTCACATTTCTGTTGCCCAATTTCCCCTCTCTTGAGATGTCCATAAAGATTGCCCGAACGCCCATGCAAGTCTTAGCGTTCAAGGCTGTGTGTCGCAAAGTGACAACTGCTCCCTTGACCGATTGGTCTGGAATCGCCAGGACGCTTTTTTCGGGGTCAAATTCCAAAACCTCACCACGAAGGACACAGTAATTTTGCTCCAAATCGGTTTTGATGGTGTCAGTCGGCGCACGCAACAGATCGTAGAGGGTGCATGCTATGACCTGAACTTGCGCCTTCAAGTTAGCGAAGTTAACTCTGTCAATGGTATCAAAGGGGGTGTCAACATACGGACGAGCGTCATTGACAGTGGCGAAAGCAATTCCCGTTTTGGCAGCAATGGTTGCCATTTCGCTGCCGAGGGCTAGCCGTCCCAAACAGTAAGTTCGCCAACTTTTGCCTTTGATAGGGTTAATGGCATCAACAAACCTCATCTCAGGTTGGAAGCCGAAAAGCAAACCGACGCGCTCAACTGTCTCTCGGCAAAGTTTACCGATATCGGAAAACTGCCATTGTCTGTCCTCAGCGTAATCCCAGAAATAGCCTTTGTAGAAAATCCCGCAGGTTGGAGTTCGGGTTGAAAGGTCAATGCTTATGAAGGCAAGCAAGGAAGGTTCCTTACCCTCTTTAATTGCAGCCTCGTTTTCCTTCTCCCGTTGTATCCACTCGTAGATGTATCTTGCTTCTCCTTGCAGACCTAAACAGTGAGCGGAACTTGCAAGGAAAATGACAGTTCGGTCAGGAGGATAACGCTTCAACAACCTTGCCAATTCAAGCAATGCGGCGACGCTACACGCTTGCTCTGCACCTGGTGCAAGTGAGGGAACGACGCTCATGCTGTCATAGTAAGCCTGAATGACGATAACTTCATTTCGCCGTTTCGGATCGACTCCCCAAATGATACCTTCAATGTTTCTGACAGGGACACGCTTCCAGGTCATTCGGCACTTGACAATTGCTTCTAAATCTTTGTGCTGTTCCAAAAGGGAAAGGAGTTCCAAAGCATCTTTACGAGGCATCCAGTAGCGTGGGATGTCAATGGGTGTTGTCAGGAACTTGAGTTCCGCTTCGCCCCTGAAAGTGTCTTCTGGTTCAATGAAAACGATTGCTTTGCCACCGAGGAAAATTGCATTGAGCCAGTCAGTGCTGGAGTTGAATTCCATTAAAGCGATTGAGCCCATAACTCTTTTGCCATTGAAAGATTCCAGTCTCCCGATACCTGCGTAAATCAAGTGCCCTTTCAATCCTTCCGGAAGGGTTTGACTTGTCCTCACTAGGTTTGGCCAAAGGGGATAAATTCGGTAACGCTTACCTAACTTGGGCACTTCCAAGTAAGTCGGCGTTTCTTCAATCGGAGTGACAGCGTAAAAGATTTGTTCGCGGACAGAATCCAAACCGAGGGCTAAAAATCGTTGGCGGATGTATTCTGCTGCGAGGCGTTCACCGGGGTAACCTACAACTCGCGATCCAAAAGAAGTGAGGGTCATAACGATGGAATGGAGTCGCTCTTCGTCAACACCATTGTAAAGATTACGATAGATGCCTACAGGTTGCCCCAAACTGAAGGACGAAAGACTTATCACAGTTGCCAATAACCACAAAGAAGTCAATTGACAAAATTTCCGTTTGTCCAGCATGGTTCAAAGCCTCCTTGAATATAGGGTCAGGAAGGCATTTTCCCGATTGTCATTGTAACACAATTGGGGGGAAAGGTCAAATGGGGACTCAAACTCAACCTACGCATCATTTGCAGTAAACGACCGTTACCTCTGACCGCTACCGATGGAAGGCACAGAGCCAAACGCCGTCGTAACAGCATAGAAGAAGTGATCCGCCCACGAAACCGCTTCAGTATAAAAGGTAGGAAGTTCTTCTTCTGGCAAGTTGACTCTTTCTGCCAAATCGCTAACTCCCTCCCAATCCGCTCGCTCATAGGCAATGACAAGTTTATGAACCAACCCAAGCAATGTCGGTCGTCCCAACAAAGCGTCCTTAATTTCAGGGGCAATCGGCAGTTCGTCTAAGATTTCAGCTAACGGACGGTCCAAAAGCACATCCAGTATTGAGAACAAACCAATTAAGAATGGATCAACTCCAATTGCTTGCAAACCGAGGCGTCGACATATAAGTTCGCAAAATCTTCCACGAACCGCGCCAGTCACCAACAACTCTTGAGGTTTGTCCTCAAGCATGCTTATAGTTAAAGTCAAGATTGCCCACTTTCTAAAACTCTGTTCGCCCAAGATCACCATCGCCTGTCGCAACGATGTTACTGGATAGAGAAGCCCAATTGCTGCTGAGTTGATGTAACGTAGGAGTTTGAAGGAAAGCGAAGCGTCACCTTTCAAAATACCTTCCAATTGATTGAAGTCCAATTCCTCTCGGCTGAGTTGCTGTATTAACCTGAGATGGGTTAGCCTGTAAAGAGGAACTTCACGGCCAAAAATGATTTCGGGTTTGCAAAAGAAGAAGCCTTGGAAGTAGGAATAACCCGCTTGCAATGCCTCTAAAAAGTCTCTGTTTGTTTCAACTTTTTCAGCCAAAAGCCGAACTCTCTTTCCTGCCAACGATTGAACCATTAATTTTCGCTCTTCACCCTTCACCTCAAGAAAATCAATTTTGATGATGTCGGCAAGTTCAATTAGACGTTCGTATTCAGGACGAAGGAAAAAATCATCCAAAGCGATGATGTAGCCTTTACTTTTCAAATCACGGCAAATGCTCTGCACTTCCTCGTCGGGTTCTACAGTTTCCAACAACTCAATGACTACCTGTTTGGGCGACAAAACATGGGCTAAACCGCTAGTCAGTAACGGTTTTGTGAAATTGATGAAAGCGGGTTTGCCACCTGTTAAAGAGGGGAAGCCGAATATGTATAGACCGCTGTTTACCACGCTTTTTGATGCTAAATCTCCGTCCATTCCCGTGAACTCATTTTCCAAACTTGTTCTGAACAGCAACTCGTATGCAATGACTCGGCGCAACCTATCAAAAATTGGTTGCCTTGCTACGAAGACTTGCATCTCGTTCCTTCACCCCCTAATCACTTTTTCGTCGGGATGGTGGCTTCTTTTTAGGTTTAAGTTTGTGGTTTAGAAAGCGGCTTGCAATGCGATGGCAACTGGACGCCAACTTTTTCAATTGCCTAAATCAAATTTCAGAATCAAAATTTTGGTGGGAGAAAGCGAATGAGAGGTGGTTGGCTGATGTCTTTGAAGGTTGCTGTTGTCGGTATCAGAGGTGTCGGAAAATTCCACGCTCAATGGTATGCAAAGGAGGGATGCGAAGTTGTCGCTTTCGTCAGTTCACGCCCAGAAAATTTGGCTCAAAATGAAAAAGCGTTGAAGTCGGTTGTTCCCAGTTTTCAAGGTCGCGGTTACATCAATCTGAGTGACATGCTGGAAACGGAAAAACCTGACGCAATCAGTGTGTGCTCGCCACACCACCTGCACGCTGATCATTGTCTTGAAGCGCTGTCAAGAGGTGTCCATGTCCTATGTGAGAAACCTTTGGTTTGGTTCAGTCCAGACAAGTTAGACGAGGCACTTGAACAAGCCCGAAAAGTTGTCAACTTAGCGGAGGAACGAAATTTACGGTTCGCTGTCAACACTCAGTATGTTGCCGCTGTCCCCCACTTGTTGCAAATTTGGGACGAACAAAGTTTGCCCAAGATTCCCGAACAAGTGACACTAACTATGGAAGCGAAAGTTAGGGATAGAGACACGAGCGGCGTGAACCTGTGGATTGACTTAGCGCCTCACCCTTTGAGCATCCTTCTTGCTCTTTTCCCAGAAGCAGAATTTGACCTTGACAGTTTAGTTTTTGAAGAGGGTGCGGATTCACTGACCGCTCATTTCATCGTTCGTCATCAAACTCATCAAATTCCCGCCACAGTCCGAGTCCGACGCCATTCAGGCGAGTTGGAGCGAAGTGTCTCTCGGGGTGAGTTTAAAGTGAAGTTTCTGCCTTGCGTCGGTGAAGACGGGGTTTACCGAATTCGATTGGATTGGTCAAGGGGGCAACGGACAACGGAAGATTTCATGCAAATCTCAATCCGAAAGTTTGTCCGTTTCATATCAGGCGAAGAGAAACCTCTATGCGATGCGGAAATGGCTTTGCGACAAATGGAATGGCTCATCGCTTTGACGAGAAAATACTTAACAATGAGGCGGTGGTGAGTGGTATGGCGGTTAAGTTGTTCGTTGACACGGACATCGGCAGTAATGTTGACGACGCCTTCGCATTGGCTTTCGCAGCGAAGTTGCCCGATGTTGAACTCATCGGGGTCATAACGGTAGGAAGTATGGTTGCGGTCAGGGCACAATTGGCTCGCAAAATATTGACAACTGTTGGCAAAAGAGGTGTTCCTGTTTCCGCTGGTTGCATCCAAGGTTTAATAGAACCGCCGTCCCGCCATATCCCCGAACAATCGTCGGTTTTAGACGAATTTGACAAACTCTTCTTTCCACCAGCAAACGGCATTGATTTTCTCAGGGATGCTATCCGCCGGCATCCTGGTGAGCTGGTTGTTGTAACCTTAGGGGCAATGACGAACCTCGCTCTCGCTTTGAGAGTTGAACCGGCGCTTTGCCGTTTGATCCGAAAGGTAGTGATGATGGCTGGAACGGAGGCATCTCACTACGCTGAGACGAATGTTCGCAACGACCCAGAAGCAGCCTTCATGGTCTTCAACAGCGGTATTCCTTTCATCATGGTTCCTAAGGACATAACCCAGCATGCGGTCGTGCCAGAGAGTTTGATAAATCGGTTGAAAGAAAGCGACGCCCCTCTGTGCAAGTTACTTTGGGAATTGACGAAAATTTGGTTGCAAACGACAGGTTCCCCTTACCCAATCCTTAATGACCCTCTGGCAATTGCGATTGCAGTGAGACCAGAATTAGCGAAGATTGAGCGAGTTAGAGTTGAAGTTGAACTTCACGGCACTCACACTCGCGGTCACACTATCGTCACACCCGAACCTACAGGACCTGGTTGGGTTGTTCGTTCGGTTGATTGGGATAATTTCTGGCTTCTTTTTGAAAATGCCATTTTTTCGTGAGCGCTCTATGTTACTTGTTTTGTCCAGCCACTCTGAGAACCGCTTGCTTGACAATTGCTTGAGTTAGCGGGATTTTGTAAGGGTTTTGAGCCAAAGGTTGAGCCTTGGCTACAGCAGCCTTTGCTGCTTGCTCTGCTAACTCTGGTGTAATTTTCTTGCCTTTCAAAACAGCCTCCGCTTCAGGTGACCTCCAAGGTATGGGTGCAACTCCTGAGAGAACGATGCGAATATCTTCACAAACATAGCCGCGCATTCTTGCCACCACTGCTGCGCCGACTATTGCGAAGTCAAAAGAGTCTCGTTCCCTGAATTTCAGGTAGGTGCTGCGGGTGTTGGGTGGAGGTGTAGGAACTTGAATTTCGGTCAAAATTTCGTTGGGTTCAAGGATTGTTTCGTGGTCTAAGCGGCGTGCAGGCAAAACGAAAAATTCCTCCAAAGGAACGGAACGCTGACCTCTAGGTGAAACGATACTAACTGTAGCCCTAAAAGCAATGAGAGCAGGAGCGCAATCGGAAGGATGGACGATGTAACAGGGGCCACCACCGAGGATTGCGTGATACTTGTTCTCACCGTTGTAAGCGAAGCATATCGGACCTCCCTTCTTCAAACAACGGGTATGTTCATCGCGGTAATACCAACACCTCGGTCGCTGACACAAGTTCCCACCTATTGTCCCGATGTTCCGAATTTGCGGTGTCGCTACAGACCCTGCTGCTTCAGCCAAAGCCGTGTAACGCTGCCGAATGAGGGGGTGGGCTTCAATTTCCGTCAAGGTCGTCAAGGCACCTAATTTTAGCCCCTCCTTCTCACTGAAACGAACATAACCAAGGTTGGCGATGCCTTTGAGGTTGACAATTTTTTGAGGGGAGATAAGACCTTCCTTGAGTTCGCCTAAAAGGTCAGTACCTCCTGACAGAATTTTTGCCTCTTCCCAACTCCTTCCCAGTTCACGAACTGCTTCCGCTACCGTCGCAGGTTTGACATACTCAAATGCCTTCATGCTTGCTCTCCCCCTTTCAGAACACGCTTACGGAAATAAGTTTGTCACATTTTGCAACTACCTTTCATCCCACAAGGGCGGAGGTAACCTTCCTTCAACTCTTTCAACCCAACCTCTCAAAATCTCCGAAACACTCCACGCCTGCGCAAAACAACCGCGAGGTTCGTGAGGTTCGTCGCCATCAAAAATTTCAGACACTTGACCGACACATGCCTCGCTCAAGTGTCGTTTCAAAAAGTTTTCAAGCAAAGGACGAACTTTGCTCTGAACGGGCTTTTCACCTTCCACAAGAGCGACTGCATCGGCGTATGGACCAAACCACCATGCCCAAGCTGTGCCTTGATGATATGCCCGATCTCGTTCGTGTGGAGGTCCAACATATCGCCCGATGTATCTTGGGTCTTTGGGTGAGAGAGTCCTCAAGCCAAAAGGTGTCAACAGTTCAGTTTCAAAACGCTGCAAAACTAAACGCTCCAACTTTGGTGACAGCAAACGAAACGGCAAACTTAATGCCAGAACTTGGTTGCACCTCACCGATGGATCAGATTTTCCTTTAGGGGCGATAACATCAAAAAGGCAATTTTCCTTTTCGTTCCAAAAAACTCTTTCAAAGTTTCCCATCGCCTTCTCTGCCCATTGAGCCGCTGTTACCTCTATTTTCTCATCGCTAACTTGTTTTGCAAGGCGAATGACAATTGCTAAAGCGTTGCACCAAAGGGCGTTAACCTCAACAGGTTTGCCAATGCGGGGTGTAACTGGTTTGCTCCAAACTTTCGCATCCATCCATGTCAGCGCTTCATCAAGCCCCTCTGAACCCCAAATCAGCAGTCCATCCTCAGGGTCAACATGGATGCCGTAGCGAGTTCCTCGTAAGTGAAAATCAAGGATTTCGCTTAAGGGGTTCCAAAGTCGACGCAAAGTCGCTTCATCGCGCGTGTAGCGCAAATAACGGTAAACGGTGAGAACGAACCATAAAGTTGCATCAACCGTGTTGTAGGCGGGGGGTTCATCGCTTTCAGGGAAAAAGTTCGGGACAATGCCTTCAGATAGGTAACGAGCAAATGTTAATAGAATTTCACGAGCAAGGCTGAACCTTCCCGTCACAAGTGTCAATCCCGGCAAGGCAATGAGGGCATCACGACCCCAGTCGGTGAACCAGGGGTAACCTGCGATGATGGTGCGAGTGCCTGTTGATGAACGCAAAGCAATATAAGCGTCGGTTGACCGCCACAAAGCTGACATCAATTCTTGACCTTGAAACTTTGAGACGATTTGCTTCCTACGCTTCCTCTCATTCGCTTCAAACTCCGGCACTTCACTCACATCGTGCGGTTCAACCGATGCAATGATGTCAAGATGCCCTTCTGTTTCAAACCTCTTAACAATTGTTCCGACGCAGAAAAGCGACTCTACATCATCCAAGCCCCGTTCCGTTTCTATTGGGAGCCAAAAGTTATGCCACCAGTTGCCTTCAATTCGGAAATCGTCACCGTTATGAGAAAAATGGCAAATCGGGGTTTGAGGTTGGTGGTCAGTATAAACCGAGAAGCACCTGTTTGACAATTTTGCGGTGAAAGGCATGACCGGCTGCATCGTCCAATGGTGATCTCGCCACGCAACAAACAGACGCACCTGCAAAGTGACATGCTGCAAGGGGCGGACGAAGTAGCGGACGATGACAGCATTTTTCATGTTAGGCATGAAGATGTGCTTGACAATTGATGAGTTCGGTAAATCGTAACGCCACTGAGGACACCAGTCCATGGAAAATTCTGTCGGTTGCGTCCATCCCGTTTTCGTCCCATCTCGGAACAAATGGGGCGTTAGGTTGTAGGTTCGTTTACCATCGCTAACTTGTTCGTCAACATTGGCGAAAAGCAATGTTCGTTGAGTTGGCGGACGAGTAGATGCTATTAGCAAACCGTGATAACGCCTCGTTCTAATCCCAGAGACAGTGCCCGAAGCGTAACCGCCCAAACCGTTCGTCTCCAACCACTCCAACTTTGATGCTCGCTCCAAAGTTAATTCGCTTTGCGTCCACTTTAGCACTTTCAACCCTCGCTTCCTAAATCTCATCATGCGGCGGCGAAAAATCCAATGCAATAGTCTAACCTTCCGAACACTTCATGATTGCTACTATCAGCATTGCGCCAACAGTTGAAGGCTGTGAAAGAATTATCAACGGTGTTGGCTCAATTGTAACTTCGGCGAAAAAGCACAAACTAAAAGGGGGTAGCGACGATGAGAGCACTGTGGCTGATTGGATTGTGTGGATTGCTTTTAATGGGTGCAACTGCTCAGCCGAAGAAAAATTACAAAATTGCGGTCGTCCCCAAAAGCGTAGCCTTTGATTTTTGGCTGGCAGTTAGGGCTGGTGCGGAAAAAGCAGGTAAAGAAGAAGGAGTGCAAATCATCTGGAAAGGACCAAGCGACGAACGGGACATCGCTGGTCAACGGGCAATTTTGGAGAACTTCATCACTCAAAGGGTAGACGCAATTGTTTTTGCTGCCTGCGATGCAAAGGCAATGGTCCCCATCGCTCAAAAAGCACTAAAAGCAGGCATCAAAGTCATCACCATTGACTCTGGTCTTGACCCTGATGTTTCGCTTTGCTTCGTTGCAACGGACAACATAAAGGGAGCGAAGATTGCTGCAGAAACCCTCGCAAAATTGATCGGCTATGAAGGCAAAGTTGGTCTCATCCCATTCGTCCCAGGTGCTGCAACTTCAATCCAGAGGGAGCGAGGCTTCAAGGAAGGATTGAAAAAGTTCCCCAAAATCAAATTAGTGGCGACGCTTTACTCTGAGAGCGATGTAACGAAAGGGATGCAAGTGACCGAAAACATGCTCACTGCTCACCCCGACTTGAAAGGAATCTTTGCCGCAAATGAACCAGGCGCTATCGGCGCAGCGAGAGTTTTGCAAGCACGCAAGTTAGTTGGCAAAGTCAAATTGGTAGCCTTTGATGCAGCTCCTACGGAAATTAAAGCACTGCAAGATGGGGTCATCCAAGCACTGATTGTCCAGAACCCATTCAGAATGGGCTACGAAGGTGTCAAGATGGCAGTAAAGGCACTAAGGGTTGAAAAGATTCCCAGGCGAATAGACACAGGTGTGACCATTGTGACTATGGAAAACTTCAAACGCCCAGAAATTCAGAGGCTTTTGTTCCCACCAAAAGTCAAGTGATCGCTTGCGAGTCTTGTTTCTACGGAAGGAGTGGTGCACGTGAAGTTGCTCATTACCCACGACTTAACACCACAACAACTGGAACAAGTTCGCTTGACAGCGCGTGAGCACATAATCCTCTACACTCAAGAACGAGACTTAGCCCTCGTGGAGGCACGTGATGCCGATATCGCTTTGTTAGGTGCGTTTGCAAAGGAAATTTTGGAGACGGCTACGAGTTTGAAGTGGGCACACATACCTTGGGCTGGGGTTGACAGTTTGATAGACGCCATTCGCAGAACACCTGCTATCGTCACTTGCGGGAAAGGGGTCTTTGATGCCCCAATGGCTGACCATGTCTTCGCTTTACTGCTAACTTTGACGCGACAAATCAATACCTTCCTGCGCTATCAAATTGCTGGCATATGGCGTCGTGAAACGCCCAACTCCACCTTGACAGATTTGTGGGGTAAGACGATGGGCATCGTGGGACTGGGAAGCATTGGAAAGGAAGTCGCAAGAAGAGCAAGCATCTTCGGCATGAGAGTCCTCGCAGTTAAGCGACGACCAAGCGCTATCTCGGAAGAACCAGTTGATGGGCTTTTTCTGAGCTATGAAGGTCTCAGGTTAATGCTTCCAGAATGTGATGTCGTCGTTGTAACTTCCGCCCTAACTCCTCAAACCCGATACTTGATTGGCAAGAACGAATTGGCTTCAATGAAGAGAGGGGCAATTCTCATCAATGTAGCAAGGGGTTCAGTTGTTGATGAGCAAGCACTTGCGGAAGCGTTAATTTCAGGTCACTTGGCAGGTGTAGGACTTGATGTCTTTGAGAACGAACCTTTGTCACCAAATAGCCCACTCTGGCACATGCCCAATGTAGTCATCACGCCCCATGTCGGCGGACTTAGCGAAAGAACCCGTCAAAGGGTTTTTGAGCGCTTTCTTGAAAACCTTCGCCGCTTTCTCTCAGGAGAGGAGTTGCTCGGATTAGTTGACAAGGAAGCAGGCTATTAAAGACCCGAAAAAACGGAGGTGCTTGAAGGATGGCAGATGTCATCACAATTGAGGATTTCGCCAAATTGGAGTTGCGTGCTGGCAAAATCATCAACGCTCAAAAAGTTCCCGGCAAGGACAAATTGCTGGTTATGCAAGTGGATATCGGCACTGAGACTAGGACCGTAGTGGCAGGTATTGCTCAGGAGTTTTCACCAGAAGAACTCGTTGGCAAACAAGTTGTCTTCGTTGCGAACCTTGAACCGAAGCGCATCGGCGGTATCGTCTCTCACGGGATGATTTTGGCTGCCGGCGAGGAAAAAGCCCTCGCAATCGTCACCCTTGACAGGGAAGTTCCGCCGGGCACAAAAGTTCGTTGATGGTTTAGCACAAAACAAACATGAAGCGACGAAACGAGATGGGAAAGTTCGTTTGGGCAGTGAGTTTAGTTTGGTGTGCGTTCTTATTGGCAAGTGCTTCCAGCCAGTCAATGGATGTTTTCCTTTGTCAAGGGAGTTGGAACGGGCAAGGGGAACGACTTTGGTTCTTCAAGTGCGGTGAGAAGACAATGACCCTTCGCCTTAACCCATCCCGTTGCCAGTTTCTCCTTGACGGTGAACCTTTGGGTTGGAGCGAATTGATGCCACTACAATCAACTTCACCCGTTAGCATATCCCTCCGCCGACATAAGTTTCGTTGGTTGTTAATGGCAGATCGCAGGCTCATTGCTTTCGCTTTCGCTGAATTAGACCAAACGACGAGCTGGGTTGGACCAGGCATTGAAACCGTCCAGCCTACATCAACTGTCTCGGAACGCTCTTTTGTTCCATCGGGAAAGTGGCGGAGAGTTGGTCTTGACGATAATTCAATCGCCTTCAGCCTATCCGAGGAAGTTAGGCAGGCTGTATCTCCTTTGAGCCTAGAAGAGGCAAACTTGACAGACATTTCAGTCACCCTCACAGTTCAACCAAACGGTGCAAGGTCTATTGGTCTAGGTGTTTGTTGGGATGACGATGGTGGATACCTATGGCGATGGGTTCGTCAGCGTGGAGAAGCAATGTGGCAACTGGCAATCGCAAAGCCTTCTGACTCGGGTTGGGAGTTAGCAACCCTTCACGAAGAACCTGCTCTTGTCCCAGCAGTCAGTTGGCAACAGTTACAAGTTTGGCATTCGGGAAATCAACTGTGGACGGGCGTGGACGGGAAAGTTTTGGCTCAAGCTCAGGACAATCGTTTTGGGTGGGGGCGAATTGTTGTTTGGGTTGAAAGGGGCGACTTGCCTCAGCCTCTCATCCGTCCTGTCAAGTTAACTCAATGGTGGTGCGCAACTTTGTCCTCAGATATTGACACTTATGTTCCCTTCCCTACCCTGCTTGGGCATTGGCAAATAAAAACTGAGGGTTGGATGCTTAAAACTTCGGAAAAGCAACCCTTCGCCTTGGCTCTCTTGGGAAAACCCGATTTGCCTTCATGGTGGGTTGCAGATGTTTCGTGGCGTGACGAACCGATCGGGCTTGTCTTTGGTTGGCTCAACGAAAAGCATTACCATTTGCTTAGGTTACGACCCTTAAGGAAATTGACGACCTCACCAGTTCACCATTCTGTGTTGGAACTCGTAGCCGTCCGTGAAGGGCGAGAGAAAGTTTTGGACGAATGGAAAATTTTGCTGGAGCGAAACAAACTGTATCGGCTGGCAATTCAAATGACAGAGAACCGCATCAAAGGGTTTATCAACGGGATGAATTTGGTGAGCGCCGAAGTATCGCCTATCGGAAAGGTTGGATTGTGGACTAATTCGTCCTTGACATTGCATAAGTTTTGGCTCTACGTAGGAGAGGAACAATTAGTCCCCCTTAGCCCTGAAGAGGGCGGATTTGTTTATCCCGTCGGCGAACACCCCTTCATCGCGCACGAAATGGTTTCTCTCACCCTTCCTGCAGGGTTGCCTCCAAATGTCCCCCTCAGCGCCAGACTAAGCCAAGAACCAGTTACGCTTTTCGTGGAAAGGCAAGGAAACAGGCTGCTGTTTCGCTTAGAACGACAAAACCACCTACTCGGCGTGACCTCCGTTCGCCAGCCATCTCAGCTACCCATCACCATTCGCATGGAGAGGTGTGACCGATTGCTCTTGATTTGGATTGACAATCAGCCCGTTTGGACTTTCAGGTTACCATGAGCAACATGAGCAAAAAGTCAAATTCGCCTCGGCACTTTTCAATTACATGTAACTCTGGATCTCAGACGCAGCGATTAACTCCGTTTTTGACGGGGGATTGTAAAGTTTACGGTTCACAGCCTCAGCCACAGGTTCTAACCGACGCATCAACTCACCGAATTGTTCAATTGTCAATGACTGCGCTCCATCGGATAGAGCTTTTGCCGGGTTGGGGTGAACTTCCAAGATTAAACCGTCCGCTCCCGCAGCGATCGCTGCTAAAGCCATTGGGATGACCAAATCGCGCCTTCCCGTTCCGTGACTTGGGTCTGCGATAACTGGCAAATGGCTCAATTGTTTCGCGGCCACGATTGCGGAAATGTCAAGGGTGTTGCGAGTGTATGTTTCAAAGGTTCTGATTCCCCGCTCACACAAAATCACATACGGGTTACCCTCAACGCAAATGTATTCCGCCGCTTGTAACCACTCCTCAATCGTCGCTGACATACCCCGCTTCAACAAAACTGGTTTGCGCAGTTGTCCAACTTCACGAAGCAAAGAGAAATTTTGCATGTTGCGAGTCCCTATTTGCAGTATGTCGGCGACTTCTGAAACCAGCTCCACATCTCTCGTGTCCATGACTTCGGTAACGATAGGCAATCCAGTCAATTCAGCAGCTTCTTTCAGCAACTTCAGACCTTCATAACCCAGACCTTGGAAAGTGTGAGGTGAAGTTCGGGGCTTAAAAGCACCACCTCGCAAAACATCCGCACCATACCGCTGAACACCCTTTGCAGCCTCCAATATTTGCTCCCGGCTCTCAACCGAACATGGACCGGCCATAACGACAATGTATTCGTTCCCAATTACCTTGTCCCGAACGGGAATCAAGGTTGGTTCTTGTTTCCACTCTCGGCTCACCAACTTGTATGGTCGCAAAATTCTAATGACCTTCTCCACGGAAGACAAGCTTTCTATTTGCTCAATCAACCGCGTCTTCACCTCCTCATCAATAACTCCGATAGCACCGATGACGGTTCTCTCCACTCCTCGCCAAACCGCGCTCTTATAGCCAACTTCTTCCAACATTTGGCAGACTTGTTGAACATCCTCATCACTTGCTCCGTGTCGCAGAATGACTATCATGTAACAACACCTCCATCAGGGTTTTGTAGTTGCTGTGATTGTGGTGACTTATATAGGGGTAAGCGTGAGGGATGCACGAGGGATGGCGCCGGTGCCTTACCGGCGCCAGAAATAGAAGGCAAAGTAGAAGGCGTTGCGGAACGCTACGCCTAGTAAATCTGCCTTCATGTCACTACATTTTTCATCTATCACCGAACTCATCTCATTTGTCCCTCCTTGTAAAGTTGCCTTCATTATGTCGCAACTGACTTACGGTGTCAATAGGCAGGGGAGAGTAAGATCTTGCGGATGAAACGCTCGAAGAATATTGCAAATCGCCTTATCGTTGCCTCATACTAAAGGCTGGGTGATGGATGAAAGTTATGGGGGGTGTAACTTATGCGACAGCGTGGTTTCACATTGATTGAGTTGTTGGTCGTTGTGGCAGTGATTGCTATCCTCGCCGGCATCATGTTCCCAACTTTCGTGGCTGTGCGCGAGAAGGGAAGACAAACCCAATGCATCTCAAATTCACAGCAAATTAACCGAGCCTTTCATCTCTACTCCAACGACCATGATGAAACTTTCCCTTACCGCCCCACAGACTTGACAGGTCACCCGGGAGGAGCAGGAGTTAGCCCAGACGGCAGTTGGCCACCTTTACTCATCCCACCTTGGACTGCTCAAGTTGAAGCCTATATCAAAAATCGTCAAGTCCTTGTATGTCCGTCAACGAGGAGGGATTGGAGTTGGCCCCTTTGGGCAGGAAGATGGGGCACTCTTGACGGAAATGGTCCTTGGCTCGCTTCATGCGGCTACCGAGGTTACGGTTCAGCAGTCGGCAAGCCTGAGTGGGATGTTTTCGTCAGTTACGGTTACAACGAGGCTGTCTCAAACAACTTCAACAACTACACAAACCTTGCTGCTTACCAATTTCCATCCAAGTTCGGGCTGATTGCGGACAGTGAAGTTGCATGGTTTACTCCTTTCGGTGTCGGGACAGTTTGGGGACTTTCGCCTTCTGGATTAGTTCTTCGCATCGCTTTCGCCGAACAATTCCCCCCGCCCAAAGAAAACGATAAAAACGCTGAAGATGCGACAAGACACCAAACTGGCAGTCATATCGCTTTCGTTGATGGGCACATCAAATGGGCTCGCTGGACACAAATCCGATGTCGCCGCTTTGGAGGACAAATGAATTTCCATCCCGACGATGAATTGTCAATTCATCGGTAGCGCCGGGACTTGCACCCGACGGTCGTTGAACTGCCGTCGTCCGCAAGGGATGACGCTACAACAATCTTAGTGGTTTAAACTGCTATCGCCCACAAGTGACGACGCTACTGTTAGTTTCCATCAATCTTCGGTATCGGTAGCATCAGGGTTCATCCACGACAGCCGTTAAACTGCCATCATCCGTGAAGGAAAACGATGTCATCAGTTTTCATCAATCTTTGGTAGCGTTGGGGCTTGTCTCTGACGGTCATTGAGTAACTCTCACCCTAAAATCAACCTTCACTTCGCAATGAGACTGTAATCCCAAGGTGACTTTCAGCGCTTGACGGGAGAACATAAAGAGGCGTCAGCGAAATTGGGTCATCGGATTGAAAACTTTGCTGCCACTTTTGCCATGCTTTCTGAGCAACAAGGTGTGCCGACGGGAAGCAAGGCGATAGCGGTAAGAGGACTCGTTTCTCCTGAAGCAAACTTGACAGGATGTTAGATGAGCCGGGCGGCAACACTCCAACGAAAGCGATGAAGTCCTCTGGACGCTCCCTCAACATTGAAACAAGTTGCGAAAAGTCACACGCAAATTCGTTCCCTTCTCGCTTCACCTCATCATCACGGACTTGGAAAAACGCTGCGTAAACTTCAGTTGGTCTGGATGGGCGTGATGGGTAGAGTGCCACTAAAAGGCTTCCATCGTGAACGCTTGAAGCGAGTGCTAATGCTTCCATCGTCCTCACGCCGATTATCGGCTTATTTAGCGCCATTGACAAACCCTTCGCAAAGGACAAACCGACCCTCACGCTGGTGAAAGAACCTGGACCCAAAGAGACAGCGATCAACCCGATGTCACGAAGCGTTACTTCGGAATTGTCAAGTGTGGTTTGAACCAGAGAAGGCAAGCGTTGGGTTAATGTTTGGTAAGCGTGAGCCCTCAACTCAGCCATCAACCTTTTCCTCTCTCCATCCCAAACGGCGCAACTTGCGATTTCAAGGGTTGTTTCCAAAGCCAAAACTACCATAACGCTCAACTCCCTTCCCTTGACAAGATTGAGACCAACTGCTCGTAGATTTGACCGCGAGGCTCAAACTGGAGCAGTCTACCGTTAGCGGTGTGCTGGAAAATTATGTCAAGTCGCTCTGGTGGCAAAGTACTGGCTATCAAGTCCGCCCATTCAATTACGACAACCCCGCCTCGTTCCATGTATTCCCAGAGCCCGACCTGCCCTTGAATCTCGTCAACTGTCAACCCGTTTAACCGATAGGCGTCAACATGAAAAAGTGGCAACCGACCGAAGTATTCTCGCACGAGAGTGAAGGTCGGGCTAATTATCGTCACTTCTATCCCCAAACCTTCGGCGAGCCCCTGAACGAAAGTCGTTTTCCCGCTCCCCAATTCTCCCATCAAGCAAATAATCTCACCGCCTGTCAACCGTCGTGCCAACTTTTTCGCCAACTCTTTCGTTTCGCCTTCGTTGTACGTCTCGGTTTTCCAAACCATCCCTCTTCTCACCGTCCAAAAATTTTACCGAGGTTCAACTTCGTGGGCAAAATGGAGGTTGCCTTTCTGGTTGCGTCAAAGTTCATCTTGTCTGGCAGCAATAGAATTTTGCTTGAGGTGTTGAGGCATTGTTTTCAAGCGTTTGTAAGTTGGGAAGTTGATGAGAAGTAACAGCGCAGGCAAGTGAGAGAGGTGATTTGTGATGGCAAAGGTCGTTAGGCTTGGCTATGTTGGGGCTGGGTTCATGGCGCAAAAAGTCCATTTGCCGAATTTTACCAACTTGGCAAATTGTCAAGTCATCGCTCTGGCAGAAGCGAGACCGAAACTCGGTGAGATGGTGGCGAAAAGGTTTGGTATCACAAAAGTTTACCGCCACCATTCTGAACTTATCTCCGACCCGGAGATTGACGCTGTCGCTGTCTCCGCCCATTTCGCTGCTCAAGGGGAAATTGCCCGTGATGCACTCCTTGTGGGAAAACCCGTTTTCATGGAAAAGCCAATGGCAGTTAGTGTTGAGCAAGCGGAACGGATTTTGAAAGCGTCACGAAAAACTGGTGCACCGCTGATGGTCGCTTACATGAAACGCTACGATGCTGGCTACGAATTGGCGAAAGAGTTTGTGTCAAGGTTCAGGCAAAGTGGTGAGTTGGGGAGAATTACCCTCGTGCGGATTCACTATTTCGGTGGCGATTGGATTTGTGGGCTTGATACTCCTTTCGTTTCAACCGACGAACCAATCCCGCAAACACCTTTCGTCAAGCCATCATGGATGCCCGATGAATATGTTCACCGCTACATCGGCTTCATGCAGCAATATGTCCACGCTTTCAACTTCGTCCGTTGGTTGCTTGATGCTGGCGATGATGCTCAGATTGTTTCGGTTGATCTTGACAGCGATGGCTACACTGGCTTGATTGTCATGTATGTCGGTGGCGTCAGAGTCGTTTTGGAAACGGGTTCACTTGCTCATCACCGTTGGGACGAACATACCCAAGTTTACTTTGAACGAGGCTGGGTTCACATGTGGTCACCGCCTTTGCTTTTGCGAAATCAGCCTGCAGAAGTTGAGGTTTACATTGGGGGTGACAGGTATGAATATTTGAGACCTCTACCGAAAGAGCGTTGGTCTTGGTCCTACAAGCGCGAAGCCGAACATTTCATTCGTTGCCTGCAAACTGGCGAACCTTTCCGCTCGCCGGGAGAGGATGCCTTGACCGACATAAGACTGTGCGAAGAAGTTTACAAGCGTTGGCTGGGAATCTGAGACTTTCTCAGCGGTAAGGGGCGTTCGTAGCAGCATCTTTACAACCGACGAGCTCAGTGCTAAAATTTTTGCTGAAACGATTTAGCCAAAAGGTGAAAAAGTATGAAAAGCAAAGCGACCGTGACAATTAGGGATGTGGCTAAAGCGGCAGGGGTAAGTGTTGCGACCGTGTCAAGTGTTTTAAACGAGTGCCATCATACCAGAGTTTCTGCTGAAACAAGGAGAAGAGTTTTGCAAGTGGCTAAAGAACTTGGATATCGCCCAAGAAGGGTTGCTCAGGGACTTAGGAAAGGCATGACTTACCTCATCGGATTGGCTATTCCGCTGCAACCAGACCCACCTCTTTCGCCGTTTTTCTATGACACAGTTGCTGGCGCTTTGAAAGCGACTAAAGAGAAAGGTTGGATGCTTTCAATTCTTGGTTTTAAGGACCGAACCGAGGAGTTAGCGCTACTTCAGAAGGCAGTTAGCCAACGTCTTGTTGATGGTGTCCTTTTGTTTGACCCTCAAGAGAATGACCCACGTTTACCATTGTTAAAAGGCAACTTGCCCTTTGTAGTTTTAGGACGCACTGATGATCCCGAGATCTACACCGTTGACAATGATAATATTGAGGCTGCAAAGTTGGCTACTCAACACCTTATTCGTTTAGGGCACAAGCGCATCGCTTTTGTCCATCTCCCCTTGAGTTACTTTACAGCGAAAGACCGTGTAGAGGGTTACCGACAAGCCTTAATGGAAGCGGGTTTACCCTTTCGCAGAGAACTTTTGTTGGAAGTCAAAGGTTACTACGGAGCTGAAGTTGGTTATCGGGCTTTTCTTTCTTTGTTGGAGAGGTTGAAAGAGCCGCCAACGGCGGTCTTGGCGATGGATGACACTTTGGCTTTAGGTTGTTTGCAAGCGGCTGCTGAGAAAGGGTTTAAAGTCCCCGACGATTTAGCAGTTATCGGATTTAACGATTCCGCATTTAGTGCTCATTGTGAGCCACCATTGACGACCGTTCGTATTTTCGCTGATACCCTCGCTCTCTACGCTGCTGACATGCTATTGCGTTTAGTTCAAGGCGAAGTTGTGATGCCTTCACGAATTACAGTGCCAACTCAACTCATCGTCCGCAAATCCTGCGGAGCGATGAGGTAGAAACAAAAATCTTGCTTTAAGGAGGGATGTGCGATGTGCCGTTTGTATTGCTCGCTCAACAAGTTAAATCGCGGTCACGGCTTTACCCTTATTGAACTTTTGGTCGTGATCGCTATTATCGCCATTCTGGCAGCGATTCTGTTCCCAGTGTTTAGCCAAGCGCGCGAGAAAGCCCGTCAAACATCCGACTTAAGCAACCTTCGTCAGTTAGGCAACGCCATCCAGATGTATGCTCAAGATTACGATGAACGCATGACACCTTCGGAGCAGTGGATGGGCGGAGTCGCTGGAGATCCCGGACAATTTTACACTTGGCATGTCATGACCTTGCCTTACACCCGAAATGCTCAGATTTATCAATCACCCAAACTTGTTGTTTGGTGGCGTGAGAGTTTTGCTAACTGGCTCAACTACGGTCTATATGGTCCACTGGTCCGCGGCACGTCCCCTAACCGTGAAATTCCAGTCTCTTATTCAGCCATCTCACTCCTTTGGTCAACTTGGCCACACCAGACCACAGTGCCTGTTTGGGATGGCTATGGTGGTCGCGGTCCAATGGTTCAAGGTTACCCACAGTGGTATGACTCAGAATCTCGCCGCCAAAACACGGTTAGCCTTGCAGAGATTGACGAACCTGCACGGACACGAGCTTTAGTCAATGGCATCAACTTGCA
>FMJZ01019940.1_pt1 | contig 34631 bp, 27 predicted proteins | sample 1987881 | NCBI WGS metagenome assembly FMJZ01 (sample SAMEA4378227, study PRJEB15110) | soil metagenome | biome: soil; feature: Field; material: Soil | place: India | collected 2015-03-11 | depth 0 m
TTTTTTTCTTGACAATTTCTCTGGGCTTCTTTACAATTCAATCTGTCTTTCATTCCTTTGGAGGAGAGGACAATGCAGGAGAAGACATACGTTCCGTCTTTAAAGGGCATCGAAAAAAAGTGGTACGTTGTGGACGCCGAAGGTCAGACGTTAGGCCGTTTGGCTTCTCGTATTGCTATGGTTCTTATGGGTAAACACAAAAATGTCTACGTGCCCTTCTTCGACGTGGGAGATTACGTCATCGTTGTCAACGCCGAGAAAGTGCGGGTAACGGGAAAGAAGTTAGATCAAAAGCTCTACCGGAGACACAGTGGTTATCCCGGAGGATTTAAAGAGGAAACCTTGGGATTCCTTCTTTCAAGAAAACCCGAAGAGGTCATTCGAAGGGCTGTGTGGGGAATGATTCCTCACCACAGGTTAGGTCGGAGACTTATCCGGAAGCTCAAAGTTTACTGCGGTCCTTCTCATCCTCATGCTGCGCAAAAACCGATCCCCTTACCGATAGGGAGTGAAGAGCAATGAGTGTGGCGGTCAAGTACTATGCAACGGGTAGGCGTAAAACCGCGGTGGCCAAAGTGTGGCTTACCCTGGGAAGTGGGAAAATAGTGGTGAACGAAAGAAGCCTTGAAGATTACTTTCCAAGGCCTGCCTGGCAGATTTTAGCACGAAAGCCCCTTGTATTGACTGGAACGGAGACGCGTTTCAACGTTGAGGCCCGAGTTGCAGGAGGAGGCTTAAGTGGTCAGGCCGGAGCTTTGGCTCACGGTGTTGCACGAGCCTTACTTCTTGTCGATGAGGGATTGAGGAGTACCTTGAAGAAAGCCGGGCTTTTGACCAGGGACCCCAGGATGAAAGAGCGCAAGAAATACGGCCAGAGGGCAGCACGTGCCCGCTTCCAGTATTCCAAACGATAGTCTTTCACGACAAAGCGCCCCAGGCCTGGGGCGCTTTGTTTTTTTGGAGTGTTTTTCATGTATCCTTGTCTTGAAATCGACCTTGAAGTTATCCGCGATAATGCCATCACCCTCCGGGAAAAATGTTGTCTCTGGAATATCAATCCGGTGGTGGTCACCAAAGGGTTCTTGGCTGACCCATCACTGATTGGAGTTTTATGGAAACTGGGATTTATAAGGTTTGCCGATTCTAACCTCGCGAATCTCTTGAAGTTGCGCCGTCTCCTTGGGCATAGGGCAGAGCTTTCCCTCATCCGTCTTCCTATGCTTGAGGAGTTGGAGGCACTCGTTGAGGAGAATGTCCTTCCCTTTGTGTCCCACTACGAGATTTTGGAAAGATTGAACACCGTAGCCCAGAGAAAAGGGAAGATTCAGCCGGTTTTTCTGGCAATGGAGGGGGGAGATGGAAGAGAAGGACTTCTCTTCGAAGAGCTTCCACCCATTGTGGAGCATCTCCGACGCCTTACCCATGTTTCGGTAAGGGGAATTGGCACCACCATGGCTTGCCTGAGCGGTGTTCTTCCCGATGGGGAGGTCATCGATCACTTAAGAAGAGTCAAAGAGTTTTTGCAGAGGGAGTTGAAGGGGGAAATCATCGTTTCGGTTGGAGGTACCACGTTCCTCGTCCTCTGGGAAGAGAACAGGAAAGTACAGGAGGTGGACGAAGTACGCTTTGGGGAAGCCCTGCTTTTTGGGAGTGATATAAGTCGCAAACGAGACATTCCCTGGCTGAGACAAGGAGCTTTTACGCTCTACGCCGAGGTCGTTGAAGTACGTACCAAGGAGCCTCTGAAAAACAAAAGGAGAGGCTACGATGCCTTTGGAAAGGAATGCTCGGCAGACAGCAACGGTCCTCGAAGAAGAGTACTTGTGGCTTTGGGAAAACAAGACATTGATGAGAATCAGTTATATTCCGAAGACGCCCATGCTAAAATAATAGGAGCAACGAGTAACTACCTTGTCTTGGACGTGGAAGAGAGTGAGAGAGTGTACCAGGTCGGTGATGTCGTTACCTTTCGGGCAGGGTATGGAGCAGTATTGAGGGCGTTTCTTTCCCCTTATGTAGAGAAAGTCTACAAAAAGGTAAAAGAGGTATAAAGGGTATGACTCGGGTATTTCGAGGACGTCATTTTCTGGATTTGGCGGATTTCTCGGGAAAAGAGATTCTCTCTTTCCTGGAAGTGGCCTCCGATCTTAAGAAGCGATGGTTTTTGGGGGACTGTCCCAAAATCTTGGAGAGGAAGGTCGTGGCTCTTCTTTTTGAGAAACCTTCTCTTCGTACCAGGGTTTCCTTTGAAGTGGCGGTCCGCCAGTTGGGAGGAGAGAGTTTCTACCTCGGTCCCCAGGAAGTAGGTTTGGGCAAACGAGAAGCAGTGAAAGACGTGGCCCTTGTCTTGGGCAGAATGGTAGACGGCATCGTGGTGCGTACTTTTGCCCATGAGGTTGTCCTTGACATGGCAAGATATGCAGGGGTTCCAGTCATCAATGGTCTTTCTGATTTACATCACCCTTGTCAGGTTTTGGGAGACCTCCTGACACTCCAGGAGAAGAAGGGTACCCTTGGAGTAAAGATTGTTTTTGTGGGTGATGGAAATAATGTTTGCCATTCTTGGATCGTAGCTGCAGCACGACTTGGCCTGTCTCTTACGGTGTGTACCCCCGAGCGCTACAGACCTCTTGAGACGATATGGAATTGGGCTCAGGAGAGGGCAAAAGAAAGTGGAGCAAAGATTTCCTATGAACCGAACCCCCAAAGGGCAGTACAAGACGCAGAAGTTGTGTATACCGACGTGTGGGCCAGCATGGGTAAAGAGCACGAGATAGAAGAACGAATGTCTGTTTTCTTACCCTACCAGGTCAACACGGATCTTATTGCCCTTGCTTCTCCCACTGCTATTGTTATGCACTGTATGCCTGCACACCGAGGACAGGAAATCACCGATGACGTGATTGATGGGGAACATTCGGTAGTCATCGATGAGGCTGAGAACAGACTCCATGCCCAGAAGGCAGTTTTAGGTCTCTTGCTCTGATAAAAGCTCGGAGGGAATTACCATTCTTTCTCTCTCGAACGTCTGGCGCTATCTTGTTGAAATCGTGGTGTTGTACTACTTTTCGTATCGTATGCTGTTATGGGTTAAGGGTACCCTGCTTGTTACCCCGGTGCGGTTTTTGGGGATAGTCTTTGCAACTGCAGGGTTTTTTAATATCCTTGCCTTCGAAGATTTGCGTCTTTTCTGGCGACTCCTTGTTTTCACCTATGTGGGGATCGTCCTTCTCGTACTCCAACCCGAACTGCGAAGGAATTACATGAATCGTCTCTATCACCATTCCCTGATGGAGGGGGGTACGAGCGAAGAGAGCCGAACAAAACTCATCGAGGATCTCGCCCTCGTCTGTCAAACGCTTTCTCGAAAGAAAATCGGCGCTCTTGTGGTGCTTGAAAGGAGCAACAGTCTTAGGGACTTTATTCAGACAGGAGTGTTGGTTGATGCCTTTTTCTCTCCTGAACTCCTTTTCTCTGTCTTCCTGCCTGATTCTCCTTTGCACGACGGAGCAGTGGTGGTGAGGGAAAACAAAATAGTGGCAGCGGGATGCATTCTGCCTCTGGCGGAGAGGGTGGAAATGAAGAGAAATGTGGGAACCCGCCATCGGGCTGGTATCGGTGTTACCGAACAGACGGATGCTTTGGCTGTTGTGGTCTCGGAGGAAACCGGGAGAATCTCTTTGGCCGTTCACGGGAGGATGGCATGGGATATAGAGGCAGGGACGTTGAAGAGAATGTTAAAGATTTTGTACCGAAAAGCATAGTAAAGTTCTGGAGAGAGGTAAAAAGGACATTCTGGAATGACTGGAGGACAAAGCTTTTTGCTCTCCTCTTTGCTCTAAGTCTTTGGTTCTTTTTGCTAAGCGAACGCCTGATGTGATATATTCTCGAAGGGTATGAGCGCAAACCCGTACGGAAGGGAGGAGTTTTTCTTGAAGGATTTTAGAGGTGGAGACATTCGAAACATTGGATTCTTTTCCCATGCAGGAGCAGGAAAAACCACTTTTTCAGAAGCTTTGCTCTTCAATGCCGGAGTCACTACACGAAGGGGAAGAGTAGAAGAGGGCAATACAGTATCAGACTGGCAGCCTGAAGAGGTCCGACGGAGGCTTTCCATTGACCTTTCCGTACTCCCTTTTGAGTGGAAGGGGCACAAAGTGAACCTTGTGGACACACCGGGATATATGGATTTCGTGGGAAATGTGTTGGGGGCTCTTCGTGCCGTAGACAGTGGGGTCGTATTTCTTTGCGCGGTCTCCGGGGTAGAGGTGGGTGCAGAGAAAGCCTGGGATTGTCTCAAGCGCGAAGGTCTTCCGGTATTTTTCATGGTGAACCGCATGGATCGGGAAGGGGCGAACTTCTATGCCGTACTGGAAAGTGTCCGAAAAAAGTTTGCTCCTAAGGCTACTCCGGTTATGCTTCCTATTGGGAAAGAGAGTGCTTTTCGCGGGCTTGTGAACCTCCTCTCCATGAAAGCCTTCTACTTCGGGGAGAACGGGAAAACAGAGGAAGGACCAATACCTGATGAACTCAGGGAAGAAGCTCAGAGGTGGAGAGAAGAACTCCTTGAGAATATTGCCGAGACGGATGACGAGCTCCTCAACCTCTACCTTGAGGGTCAAGAAATACCTTTTGACAGTCTTCGGGAAGGCCTGAAGGAGGCCGTGCTTGAGAGGAAACTCTTTCCGGTCCTCTGTGGCTCGGGTTTGGAGAATAAGGGAGTGACAGCAATCGCAGATTTCCTGGTCGAATTTGCTCCCAGTCCTCTCGACCGACCCCCAGTACAGGGAAAGAATCCCAAGACGGAGGAAAAAGAAGAACGCCCCTGTAGTGAAGAAGCTCCTTTTTCGGCCTTTGTTTTCAAGGTTATTAGCGATCCCTATGTGGGAAAGATCGCTTTCCTTAGGGTCTATTCGGGAAAACTCTCCGCCGATGCCAAAGTGTACAATGCCTCGCGAGATGTAGAGGAAAAAATTGGTCAACTTCTCCTCGTACGTGGTAAATCGCAGGAGCTTTTAAAGGAAGTGAGAGCGGGAGACATCGCCGCCTTGGCGAAGGTTTCCGAGGTCTTCACCGGTGATACGCTCTCTGACAAAGAGCATCCCATCGTTTTCCCGCCCCTTGAGTACCCTGAGCCCAACTACATGGCGGCCATAAGACCGGTGGGGAAGGGAGACGAAGAGAAAATCAGCCAGGCTCTCGGTCGGATGCTCGAGGAAGATCCCACCCTCAAGGTCCAGCGAGATCCGGATACCAAAGAGGATATAGTGTACGGTTTCGGAGACATTCACCTTGATGTGCTGGCAGAGAAAATGAAGCGGAAATTTGGAGTGGAGGTAGCGCTTTCCGTGCCTCGAGTACCCTACAAAGAGACCATCAAGAAAACCGCTCGTGCTGAGGGAAAGTACAAGCGTCAGTCGGGGGGAAGGGGTCAGTACGGTCATGCCTGGCTTGAGCTTGAACCCCTGCCTCGAGGACAAGGTTTTGAGTTCGTGGATAAAATTGTGGGTGGCGTCATTCCCAAAAACTACATTCCTGCGGTAGAGAAAGGGGTACAAGAAGCAATGCAGGAAGGGGTCCTTGCCGGGTACCCGGTTGTTGATGTGCGGATCACCGTATACGATGGTTCGTACCACCCGGTGGATTCCTCTGATATGGCTTTCAAGATCGCTGGATCCATGGCTTTTCGCAAGGGTGCAACCGAAGCAAACCCCGTTCTTCTTGAACCGATCATGAGTGTCGAGGTTGTCGTTCCTGAGGAAAATATGGGAGACGTGATAGGTGACTTGAACAGCCGCCGGGGCAAGATCCTCGGCATGGAACCTCAGGATGGGTACCAGAAAATCAAGGCCCTTGTGCCGCTGGCAGAGCTTTTCCGTTACTCGGTGGACCTTCGTTCTATGACTCAAGGGCGAGGTTCTTTCATCATGCGTTTTTCACACTATGAGGAGGTACCATCTCAGATAGCAGAGGGAATCATCGAAAAGGCTCGTAAAGAGAAGGAAGCCGCTTCATCGTGATGGTGAGCGAAGTTCTTGTAGGAGTGGACGTGGTGGAAATTGAGAGAGTTGCCAAGGCACTTCGTCTTTTTGGAGAAAAGCTTGTGCTTCGCCTCTTTACCGAGGAGGAGGTCGTTTTCTATAGAGGCAAAGGTCAGAGAAGATGGCAGGAGGGAGTAGCAGCCCTTTTTGCCGGCAAAGAGGCGGTGAAGAAACTTCTTCTGCAAAAGGGTCTTTCCCCTGGGTGGAGGGATATCCGGATTCTCCATTCTCCCTCGGGGGAACCACAGGTTCACCTTGAAAAAGGTAACGAAGCCTTCCGCAAAATCACTCTTTCCCTTTCTCATTCTCGGGAAATTGTGGTGGCAGTTGCCCTGGGAGTAGTATAGAGGAGGAAAAAGAGTGTGGTCGAGCTTGTAACCTCGGAAACTATGCGCAGAAGAGAGCAGATAGCCTGTGAAAGGTATGGCATAAATACGCTTCTTCTCATGGAGAATGCTGGGAGGGGGGTGGCTCTTGAGGTCCTCGAGATTTTGCGCCTGAATCCTTCCCTAAAAGAGGTGTGTATCGTCTGCGGAAGCGGAAACAACGGTGGAGATGGCATGGTCGTTGCGCGGCACCTTGTCGTGAGTTGTCCCGAAAAAGTACCCCTTGTATACCTCCTCGGTTCCCCTGAATACCTTAAAGGTGATGCCCGGTATAACTACGAGGTCCTTATAAAACTCGGCATACCTTCCAAAGTGGTTACCACCCCAGAAGATTTTGTTATTCCAGAGAGGGCTCTTGTAGTCGATGCGATCTTCGGAACAGGGCTCTCTAAGGAAGTGGTCGGTCTTCACCGTGAGATCATACGAAAGATAAATGCTATAGAGGATGCCTTTGTGATGGCCTTGGATGTTCCTTCAGGAGTTGATGCCAGTGATGGAAGAATTTTGGGTGAGGCGGTGCGGGCGCACACCACGGTTACTCTGGGAATGGTGAAAAGAGGGCTTGTGTTATATCCGGCCAGGGACTACGTGGGAAGACTAAGGGTTGTCCCCATCGGAATCCCTCTCAACGAAACTATGGAAGATTGCCCTGTTGATGGGTACCTCCTTTCTTCAGAAATTCGTCGTTTCCTACCCCAAAGACCCTGGTTTGCTCATAAGATTTCTGCCGGTGTGGTGGGTGTTCTTTGTGGTTCCTCAGCCATGCTCGGGGCAGGGATGCTTGTGGCTCTTGGTGCCTATCGAAGTGGTGCAGGAATGGTAGTCTGGCCTTTGCCTTTCGAGCTTTCGGGAGTGGTAAGGATCAGGATACCGGAAATCGTCAGCATTGAGCTCTCCGGCAAGGGAGTGAACTGGAGCTATTCTTCAGAGCATCTTGAGGATATACTCTTGGGACTTTCGGCCCGGAAGTGTTCGAGTGTGGTTATCGGTCCTGGGCTTGGGTTCAATAGTGCTACGAGAGAGTTCGTCAAAGGTTTTCTTGAGGTTTCCCCCTTTCGAGGAGTCCTGGATGCCGATGCCCTGAACGTCATCGCTGAGGATCGCGGAAAATGGGAGAAGAAGCTCTCAGGATGGGTTATAACTCCTCATGCCGGGGAGATGGCTCGCCTTTTGGGCTGGTCGGTTCAGGAGGTCAACGAGTACAAGATACGTGCTGTCTGCGAAGCTGCTCGATTCTTTGATTGTATCGCCGTTCTCAAGGGTCCGGGAACAATAGTGGCAGACCCTGAGGGCAAGGTGTTTGTGAACCCGACCGGAAACGCTCTTCTCGCTACTGCAGGGAGTGGAGATGTTTTGGCAGGGGTTATCGGTGGTTTTCTTGCCCAGGGACTTGCCCCCCTTTGGGGGTCCCTTTGCGGAGTCTTCCTTCACGGATTGGCGGGGGATCTCCTTAAAGAGGAGGGAAAGAGGTCTGTCCTTGCTTGGGAGATTGCAGAGTGTATCGACGCAGCAAGAAAGGTGGTAGAGGATGGAAAATGGAAATTCCCATTGCTGGATGGAAATTTCTAAGGAGAGCCTGGCCAGGAACCTCGCCCTTTTAAAAAAAATGGCTTCCCCCCATGGAGACATCATGGGGGTGGTGAAGTCAGGAGTTTACGGGCATGGTACTCAGGTTGCGGCTCTTCTTTCTTCTTTTGGCCTCAGAAGGTTTGGAGTTGCTTCGGTAGAGGAGGCCTTGGAGCTGAGAGAGTACGGGGTGGAAGGGGGAATCTACATTTTGGGAGGGTTTTTCCCCTACGAGGCGGAGGCCATAGTCGAGGAAGGGTTTGTGCCCGTCGTTTCCCATCAGGAGGAGCTTGAGTCCCTGAAAAGGGAAGGGAAAAGACAGGGGAAAGTTGTTTACTTCCACCTCAAGGTAGACACGGGGATGGGGAGAATGGGCTTTCTCCCCCAGACCCTACAGAGCTCTTTTTTTGAAGATGTTGAAAAAGAGCCATTTCTTGTTCTTGGCGGAGTTATGACGCATTTTTCGAGTGCCGAGAAAGACCCAGACTATACGGAATGGCAATTTTGCAAGTTTTGTGCCTTTCTCAAGAAGTGGAAACTCTACGATGTACCCCTTGAGCGCCATTGCACGAACAGTGCTGCCTTTCTCCTTTTCCCCCACATGCGTCTTGAGCTCAACAGAATCGGTATAGCGCTTTTTGGAGTATCCCCAACCTACGATCCGGATGTTGTACGTTCTCCGGGACTTTGGCCGACCACAAGCATCAGGGCCCGGGTGAAACTCGTAAAGAGTCTCCCTTCGGGTTTTCAGGTGGGGTATGGAGGGACTTTTACTACCCGCCGTAAAACGAGGATAGCCGTTGTGGCTCTGGGGTATGCACAGGGCCTTTTCAGGAACCTTTCAAATAATCTTGAGGTCCTTGTGAGGGGAAAGAGGGCACCCGTTGTGGGAACAGTGTCCATGGACCAGGTGATGGTCGACGTCACAGATGTAGAAGGAGTAGAGAGGGGAGACGTAGTGACTTTTATTGGAAGAGATGGCGAGGAAGAAATACGGGTGGAGGAGATGGCCTGTCGCGCTCAAACCATTCCCCACGAGATTTTGTGTAGCTTTCGGAAGATTCGCCACCGTTTCCTGGTATGAAAGAGATACTCTCCCGAAAGACCAAAAGCGAAGAAGAAACAAAGGAATGCGGACGAGATTTTGTACGCAGGATTTCTGCTCCCTCTCTCGTCCTGGTCAGTGGAGAACTCGGGGCTGGGAAAACGGTCTTTGTGAAAGGCATGGCCCTGGGGCTTGGAATTCTTCCGGATACCGTTCGGAGCCCCACCTTCTCCTTAATTCATGAGTATCCCAGCTCACCCCCGCTCTACCACATGGATTTCTACCGCCTTAACCGGTGGGAAGAGGTCGTCGACCTGGGTTTTGAGGAGTACCTCGAAAGGGGGGGAATTGTAGCTGTCGAGTGGGGAGAAAAATTTGTCTCCCTTTTTCCCACTCCTTTCTTTTGGGTTTGCATAGATGTTGGAAATGAAACCTCGCGGGAGATTCGGGTTGTGTTCCTGGGGAGGAAGCAATGATACTGGCTTTGGAGAGTAGCACTCCCTGGCTTGGAATTGCTCTGGTTGAGGGAGAAGAGGTACTTTTTCACGTGGTTCAACGCACTCAAGCGAGCCATTCCCTCCTTTTGGTGGAGTACCTCAAAGCAATACGGGAACAGTTCGGCTTGGAAGAGAGGCTTGAGCTCATTGCCGTGGGCCTTGGTCCGGGGTCTTTTACCGGGGTTAAGGTGGGAAACATCATTGCAAAAGGCCTCGCCTATGCCCTGAGTGTTCCCCTCGCTGGTTTTTCAACCCTTGAGATTGTGGCCAGCCGAGTTTTTAGAGCCCTTGGTACCCTAAGGGTTATTGTGCCAGTAATCATGCACCGGAAAGGAGAAATTTTCTGGTCTGAATTCGAAGGATGTGGTAAGAACTTTCCTTTGAACTTTCCTCTCCAGGCTGGGTCCTTGGAAGAATTTGCTTCTCAGTACCGTGGGAGAGGAGATGTCCTTGCGGCTACTCCTTGGGAGGATCTGACAGAGAGTTTAGAGGAGGCGGGTATTTCCTGTGTCGATCCCTCCATAGCCATTCCCGATGCCTTGGAACTGGCAAGGCTCTGCAGAGAAAAAAAAGAGGTGGGGGATTTAAAGAATATCTTCACTATGGTGCCCCTCTATGGATCCAAGGTCTTTGAAAGATAAGGTACTTCTCGAAAATGGTGATTTCCAGATCGTCGAGATGCGGGCTCACCATCTACCCTATGTGGTGGCAATCGAGCGAAGATCCTTTCCACAACCGTGGTCGTACTCTCTCTTTCTCACTGAGCTCTCAAATCGGGTTGCCTCGTACTTTGTGGCTCTCCTTTCGGGAAAGGTGATCGGCTACATCGGCCTCTGGGTAACCTGGGAGGAAGGACACATTACCACTTTTGCCATCCATCCTCGTTATCGAGGGAAAGGTTTTGGGAAGAAGCTCTTCCATTATGCTCTGGAGTATGCCAAATCCTGTGGGTGTGAACAGGTATTTCTTGAGGTTAGGGTCAACAACACCAGGGCTCAGGGCCTTTACCGTAAATTTGGCTTTGAGGTCATGGGCCTTCGACCGAGGTACTATATGGACGGAGAAGATGCCCTCATTATGCGCAAAGATTTCCGGGAGGGAAAAGAGTGACGGCCGGTCCTCTTCTCGCCTTAGGGATTGAGACAAGCTGTGATGACAGCTGCGTGGCCATAGTCAGAGAGGACCTCGCCATTCTTTCCAGTGTGGTTTCAAGTCAAACGGATATCCACAAGAGATTCGGCGGCATCGTGCCCGAGGTAGCTTCTCGGAAGCATCTTGAAATTCTCCCTCTGGTTCTCGACGAGGCACTGAAAAAGGCCTCCGTTTCCCTTGATGATGTCGGTCTTTTCGCGGTTACCCAAGGACCGGGGCTTCTTGGAGCTCTCCTCATGGGTATGTGTTTTGCTAAGGCCCTTGCTTTAGCGAAGGGGAAACCCTTTTTGGCAGTCAACCACCTTGAAGGTCATCTCTTTGCCACGCGTCTTGGGACTCCTTCCCCTTCACCCCCTTTTGTGGCCCTGGTGGTATCAGGAGGGCATACCGAGCTTTTTGCCGTGCAGTGCTGGGGACGGTATGTTCTCTTGGGAAGGACAAGAGATGATGCTGCCGGAGAAGCCTACGATAAGATAGCCCGACACCTGGGCCTCGGATATCCTGGAGGCCCAATCATCGATCGCCTGAGTGAAAAGGGCAACAGAGAAAGATTTTTCTTTCGAGGAGGTCTTGAGGACGAAGAAACCTTTGACTTCAGTTTTAGCGGTCTGAAGACGGCGGTCATCAGGTCATTTTCTCAATTGGCACCAGAGGAGAAGAGAGACGAAAATCTTCTTCGGGATCTTGCTGCCTCCTTTCAGGAGAGCGTAGTGAGGATCCTAGTAAAGAAGTCTTTCAAAGCTGTGGAGGCTATGGGATGGCATCGTCTTGTTCTTGGTGGTGGTGTGGCGGCCAATCGTCGCTTGCGGGAGGTCGTGCTGGAAGAAGGAAAGAGACGGGGAGTAGAAGTATTTCTTCCTCCTCTTCCCCTCTGCACGGATAACGCGGCGATGGTTGCAGCCTGTGGTCTTTTTCACTTTCTCAACGGAGAACAGAGTTCCCTTAATGTTGACCCAATTCCCCGTCTTTCTTTGGGAGAGCCTCAAGGGTCCTAAGGTTGAATTTCGGAACAGTTCTGCGGTATCATTCTTGCATGTATTTTTGAGAGAGAAAGAAGGAAAGGTGGAATAGAGATGACGAAGACTTTACTTTTTGGAGAGGAAGCCCGACGGGCTCTGCAAAGGGGGATTGACTGTCTGGCTGATGCAGTGAAGCTTACGCTTGGTCCCAAGGGGAGAAATGTGCTTCTTGAGAAAAGGTATGGTATTCCTGTAGTGACCAACGATGGAGTAACCATTGCCCGTGACATCGTGGTGAGCGATGCTTTTGAGAATGTGGGAGCACGACTTCTGCAGGAGGTGGCTTCGAAAACAAACGATATTGCCGGGGATGGGACCACAACGGCCATCGTCCTCGCCCAAAAAATGGTTGAAGAAGGAATGAGAGCCATTCTCTCCCTGCATAACCCGGTGTTTCTAAGAAATGGCATGGAAAGGGCTACCCAGTACGCGGTAGAAAAAATCAGGGAGTGGAGTGTTCCGGTAGAGACCAAGCAGCACATTACCCAAGTGGCCTCCATTTCGGCGAATGATGCATCCATCGGGAAGATCGTTGCTGAAGCCATGGAAAAGGTGGGAAGAGAGGGAGTCATTACCGTAGAGGAATCGAAATCGGCCGAGACAACTCTTGAGGTGGTCGAGGGGATGAAATTCGATCAAGGCTTCGTGTCCCCCTATTTTGTGACCGATCCGGAGAAGAACGAAGCAGTTCTTGAGAATCCTTTTATCCTCGTCTCCGACTACAAGATCCACAGTGTTTCTATGCTTTTGCCCCTTCTTCAGAAGGTCCTTCAGGCGGGAAAACCCCTTCTCTGCCTTGCTGAAGAGATAGAGAGGGAGGCCTTAGCTGCGCTTGTGGTGAACAAATTGCGGGGTATTCTCGAGGTGGTAGTGGTCAAAACCCCTGGGTTTGGAGAGCGACGGAAGGAAATTTTGAGGGATATTGCGGTGCTCACCGGGGGACAAGTAGTTTCTCAAGAATTGGGAATGAAACTGGAGAAGGTTCCCCTTGAGCTCCTTGGAAGGGCCGAGAAAGTGCGGGTAACGAAGGATACCACCCTTGTTATTGGGGGGCAGGGCGAAAAGAAAGAAATCGAGGAACGGGTAAGACAGATTCGCGCGCAAATAGAAAAAGTCGCCTCCGACTACGAGCGAGGGAAGCTCGAAGAACGCCTGGCAAAGCTCACAAAGGGTGTGGCCATAATCAGGGTAGGAGCGCTGACCGAGGTCGAACTGAAGGAGAAGAAGCATCGTGTAGAAGATGCTCTTTCGGCAACAAAAGCCGCTGTAGAAGAGGGTATTGTTCCAGGAGGTGGGGCAACCTTTCTGCACATTGCCAAAGAGATCTTCAAGGAGGAATATCCTGAAGAAGAGAGGGCAGGGGTGGACATTGTACGAAGGGCTCTCGAGGAGCCAGCCAGAAGGATTGCCGAAAATGCCGGCTACCAGGGCTCACTCATTGCTAAGGAGACGAAGGAGAAGAATCGAAGGGTCGGCTTTGACGTTGTGCGAGGAGAATTCGTGGATATGTTTGAGGCGGGAATCGTGGACCCTGCTAAGGTCACGAGGGTTGCTTTGCAAAATGCACTGAGTATGGTCTCTCTTATACTGACAACGCAAGTGGTGATTGCTGAAACCCCCGAGGGAGAAGGGGAAGAGATGTAAAAGAAGGTGGTGGCCGTGGAGTTTTGGTTTGCTCTGGGGAGAGGCAGAAGAGCGCGAGTTACCTTTGGTTTTGATGACGTGTCCCTTGTTCCAAGCAGTGTTACCGTCGATCCGAAAGACGTCGATATTTCGATGCGAATAGGACCCCTCACCCTTGGAGTCCCCATCCTAGGAGCTGCAATGGATGGAGTTGTTGACCCGGTCATGGCAAGAGAATTGGGAAAGTTGGGGTCCCTTGGTGTTCTCAATCTGGAAGGACTTTTTACCCGATACGAGGACCCCTATGCGGTTATTGAAGACATAATTTCTCAACCCAAGGATCAAGTTGCCCCTTTTCTCCAGCGGGTGTATCAGGAGCCGGTTAAGGAGAAGCTTGTCGAAAGGTGCGTAGAGGAGATCAAATCTTGGGGTGTTTTGGCTGCGGCCTCGGTGACCCCTCTTCGAGCAGAGACCATAGGGAAAAGAGCCATTCAAGCCGGCCTTGATGTTCTCGTTATCCAGTCGACGGTGACCACGCTTCGGTACCTCTCTTCTTCTCTCCAAGCACTGGACCTTGAAAAATTTTGTCGTGAAGCACCCATCCCTGTTGTTGTGGGAAATTGTGCGACGTATGAAGTAGCCCTTGAGCTCATGCAGGCAGGGGCAAGCGGCATTCTCGTGGGTGTGGGTCCCGGTGCGGCCTGTACTACCCGGGCCGTTCTTGGAGTCGGTGTACCTCAAGTTACGGCTACGGTGGATGTTGCTGCTGCTCGTGAGGAGTATTTCAAGAGTACTGGTCGATACGTTGCCGTCATCACCGATGGGGGAATGCGCGTTGGAGGTGACGTTGCTAAGGCCATTGCCAGCGGCGCCGACGCGGTGATGCTTGGTTCTCCCCTGGCCAGTGCTCAGGAAGCTCCTGGCCGAGGACACCACTGGGGAATGGCGACTCCCGACCCGAATCTTCCCCGGGGCACGCTGGTGAAAGTGGGGATAAAGGGAAGCTTGCGGGAGATTCTCTTTGGTCCGAGCAGGGTCACCGATGGAACCATGAACTTTGTAGGAGCTCTCAAAGCTTCAATGGGTATTTTGGGAGTCCGAACCATCAAGGAAATGCAAAAGGTGGAAATCGCCGTCGCTCCAAGCATCTGGACGGAGGGGAAACAGCTCCAGAGGGAACAGGGTGTGGGAATGGGGCGATAGAGTATGGATAAGATAGTCATCCTCGATTTCGGCTCTCAGTACACTCAGCTCATTGCCCGCCGTATCAGAGAACTTCAAGTATACTGTGAGATATGGCCCTATCACATGCGAGGGTGTCCCTCCCTTGAGGAGAAAGACATTCGGGGTATTATTCTTTCAGGAAGCCCTTACAGTGTGACGGATGAGCGAGCCCCCCGTCTTCCTCAAGGAGTTCTTGAAAGTAGGAAACCGGTCCTTGGTATTTGCTACGGCATGCAGCTTCTCGTCAGCACCCTTGGGGGAAGAGTCATTCGCTCTCACAGCAGGGAATATGGAAGAGCCCTCCTTTTCATTCTCGAAAGAGGCGGTCTTTTTGAGGGTTTGGGGAGTGAGATAGTTTGTTGGATGAGTCATGGGGACAGTGTGAAGGAGCTCCCTGAGGGATTTGCGTGTGTGGCAAGAACTGAAGGGTGTGAGTATGCAGCCGTTCGGGATAAAAGTGGTAAAACTTGGGGAATTCAGTTCCATCCTGAAGTATCGCACACTCCTTTGGGGAAGGAGATTTTGGCAAATTTCGTCTTTTCTATCTGTGGATGTCGCCCCGAGTGGACTCCCGAATCCATCGTCAAACAGGAGATTCAGTATGTCCGTAACGAAGTACAAAAGGGACGGGTGGTATGTGCACTGAGTGGGGGTGTGGATTCGGTCACCGCCGCTGTACTCACCTACCGGGCTATTGGGGATCAGCTGAGCTGTATCTTTGTGAACAACGGACTTCTCCGCAAAGGAGAAGTAGAGCAGGTACTCTCTAATATGCGGGCGCTCCTTGGGAAAGAACGAGTCATATACGTGGACGCTAAAGAGCGTTTCCTTTCGGCACTCAAGGGAGTCCTTGACCCGGAGGAGAAGCGCAAAATCATCGGTCGAGTCTTTGTGGAGATCTTTGAAGAGGAAGCTAAAAAATTCGGTGACGTCTCTTACCTTCTCCAAGGGACGACGTATCCTGATGTTATCGAGAGTGTTTCGGTTTGGGGTCCTTCGGCAAGAATCAAGACTCATCACAATGTTGGAGGATTGCCAGAACACATGCACCTTAAAGTACTTGAGCCGTTGCGATTTCTCTTCAAAGACGAAGTGAGGAAATTGGCGGCAGAGTTGGGAATTCCGGAAGAGATCATCTGGCGACAACCCTTTCCCGGTCCGGGACTGGCGGTACGGATAATTGGTGAGGTAACAGAAGAACGGTTGTCTGTTCTCCGGGATATGGATGCCATCATAGACCAGGAGTTACGCAAGTCTCCGATTTATAGGAAGCTCTGGCAATCCTTTGGGGTTCTGGTACCCGTGCGCAGCGTGGGGGTCATGGGTGACGAGAGGACGTATAAATATGTGGGTGTTATCCGAGCAGTGATGAGTGAGGACGGAATGACTGCCGACTGGGCCAGGATTTCTTACGATACACTCGATGTCATGGCCCGGCGAATCGTGAACGAGGTAGCAGGGATAGGGAGGGTGGTGTACGATATCACCTCAAAGCCCCCTGCGACCATCGAGTGGGAATGAGGGTGGTGTAGAGTGAGCATTTGTATTGTGGTGGGAACCCACTGGGGGGATGAAGGAAAGGGGAGAATTGTCGATTACCTCAGCCATTCTGCCGACGTAGTGGTACGGGCTCAAGGCGGAAATAACGCTGGCCATACGGTGATGGTGGGAGACAAGAAGTACGTCTTTCACCTCATTCCCTCCGGAGTACTCTTCCCCCAGAAAGTCTGTATCCTGGGAGACGGTATGGTCATCGATCCGGCCTCCTTCGTGGAAGAGACCCGCTTTTTGGAAAAGGAAGGGGTATCCTTCTCCGGAAGACTTTTTGTAAGTGAGAAAGCTCACATCGTCATGCCCTATCATCGCTTGCTCGATCGCCTCTATGAAGGTCTCCGGGGGAAAGAGAAAATCGGAACAACAGGGAGGGGTATTGGGCCGGCATACGAGGATAAAGTGGCCCGCTGGGGAATAAGAGTCGTGGACCTTTTCCATCCCGACATTTTTGCTGCCAAGCTTAAGCCGATCTTAGAGTATAAAAATAGAATCCTCAAGGAGCTTTTTTCTAATCCTCCTCTCTCCTATGAAGGTATCCTTGAGGAGTACCTTCAGTATGCACAGTACCTCAAGCCTTATGTCAGGGATACTTCCTTCCTCCTTTACACCGCCTGGCAGGAAAGAAAGCGCATCATCATCGAAGGTGCTCAAGGAACGATGCTCGACCTCGATCACGGAACCTACCCTTTTGTGACCTCCTCCTATCCTGTAGCCAGCGGTGCCCTCCTTGGGGCAGGTCTTGGACCTTGCCCGGACATAGAGGTTATGGGAGTGTGTAAGGCCTATACATCCAGGGTTGGAGAAGGTCCCTTTCCTACTGAGCTTAAGGATGATGTCGGAGTATACCTTCGAGAACGTGGTGGAGAGTACGGTGCTACGACAGGACGTCCGCGCCGTTGTGGGTGGCTTGATGGAGTAGTTCTGAAATATGCTGTTCGGGTGAATAACATTACCTCCCTGGTCCTCACAAAGCTCGATGTGCTTCAGGGTCTCTCCAAGATTCGATGGTGCTACGCCTATGAGGTGGAAGGAAGAATTCTCGAAGAATTCCCCATGGATCCTTCTCTCTGGCCTCTGTGCCGTCCACTCTACAAAGAATTTGAGGGGTGGAGTGAGAGTATCTCCTCGGTACGTTCCTACAAGGATCTTCCTCGATCAGCGCAAAACTTTGTGGAGTCCATAGAGGACTTTCTTGGGATTCCCGTGGTTCTCCTTTCCGTCGGTCCCCGAAGAAATGATACAATAGTAAGAAGGGAGATTTGGTAGGAGGGTGGAGGGAGATGGACAAGGAGCGGGCAAGAGAGGAAATTGAACGTCTTCGGGAGATCATCCGATACCACGACTACCGTTATTACGTACTGAATAGCCCCGAAATAAGCGATGAAGAATACGATGCCTTAATGAGAAAACTCAGAGAGCTTGAAGTCCTTTTTCCGGACCTTGTCACGCCCGATTCACCTACCCAGAGGGTGGGAGAAAAGCCACAGGAAGGTTTTGCTTCCTTTGTCCATGCTCGTCCCATGCTCAGTCTGGACAATGCCTTTGACGAGGAAGAGATAAGGGATTTCGACCGCAGGGTGAAGAGGTTCCTCAGGATGGATGAAGACGTAGAGTACGTGGTGGAGTTGAAGATTGACGGATTGGCAGTAAATCTCCGATATGAACGCGGTCTTTTCGTGCGAGGGGCAACCCGGGGAGACGGAACAACGGGCGAAGATGTCACCCTGAATTTGAGAACGATCAAAAGCATTCCCCTGCGTCTTTTGGGAGAAAGTATCCCGGATGTTTTTGAAGTTCAGGGCGAGGTCTTCATGCACAAGAGTGACTTTGAGCAACTCAATGAGGAGCGAAACAAAAAAGGGGAACCACTCTTTGCCAATACCAGAAATGCTGCAGCCGGGTCTCTGCGCCAACTCGATCCAAGGATTACAGCCCAGAGGAAACTCGACATCTTCGTGTATGGGGCCTTTTTTGTAGAGAGTTCGTGGTACCCCCAGACACACTGGGAGCTTTTGGAGTTCTTGGGAAACCTTGGTTTCAAGGTTAACCCTCATGCCCGTTTAGCGAAAGATATTGAGGAAGTGATTAAAATCCACCGAGAGTGGGAAGAAAAGAGAAAAACCCTGGATTACGACATTGATGGGCTTGTGGTGAAAGTCAACAGTATCACCTTTCAAGAGCTTTTGGGGGCCACAAGTAAAAGTCCTCGCTGGGCCATCGCTTACAAGTTCGAACCTACAAGAGCTGTCACGCGGGTTTTAGATATCGGAGTAAATGTGGGGAGAACGGGGGTACTCACACCGGTTGCCATCCTCGAACCGATTGAGGTAGGTGGGGTTGTGGTTAAGAGGGCGACTCTTCACAACGAGGATGAGGTTCGCCGCAAAGATGTCCGAGTCGGAGACTGGGTGATTGTGGGGAGGGCAGGAGAGGTCATCCCCGAAGTAGTGCTGGTCCTTAAGGAACGAAGGAATGGAGGTGAAAAGATTTTCGAAATGCCGACTTTGTGCCCCGTCTGTCGCTCTCCTGTTGTTCGCGAAGAAGGAGAAGTTGCCGTTCGCTGTATCAATGCCAGCTGTCCTGCCCAGGTTAAGGAACGCATACGCCATTGGGCTTCTCGAGATGCCATGGATATAGAAGGGCTGGGAGAAAAGCTCATCGAGCAATTAGTTGACAAAGGTTACGTGCAGACCATCCCTGATCTCTATCGTTTGACTCGGGAAACCCTTCTTCGCTTGGAGAGAATGGGGAAGAAGTCTTCAGAGAATCTTTTGCAAGCCATAGAAAGATCCAAAAAGAGGCCCCTTTCCAGATTTCTCTATGCTTTGGGTATCCGCTATGTGGGAGAAGTCGTGGCCCGAACTCTAGCAGAACACTTCCAAACCCTGGAGAGGATAACAAGAGCCTCCTTCGAAGACTTCATGACTGTGGAGGGCATAGGACCAAAAGTGGCTGAGGCAGTGTGGCAATTTTTTGCCAATCCTCAAAACCGTGCCATGATCGCTGAACTTCATTCTCTAGGAGTGATTCCTGAAGAGATTCGGGAAGAAGTTGTGACTTTTGGGGGTCCTCTTTCTGGGAAAACTTTCGTTTTTACCGGGACCCTTTCACGTTTTTCCCGCAAAGAAGCCGAGGAGCTTGTGCAACAGAAGGGTGGTAAAGTGGCCAACGCTGTGTCTCAGCGGGTGGACTACCTTGTGGTGGGGGAAAACCCGGGAGGGAAACTTGACGAGGCCCGTCGCAGAAACATTCAGATTCTCTCGGAAGAAGATTTTTACCGGATGGTTGGGGAGTGAGACCGATGACCCAGAAAATTTCTTTCGAGGAAATACAGAGGATTGCTCATCTTGCCAAGCTGTATTTCCCGGAGGAAGAGTTTGCCCGTTTCTTTAGGGATGTAAGCGATATTGTTGCCCATTTTGAAAAATTAAACGAGTTGGATCTTGAACACGTTTCTCCCACTTCCCACATCTCTTGGAGCCAGCCCCCCATAAATCCTGATGAGCCATCTATCTGGGAGGAAAGCGATCTCGTTTTGCAACATGCTCCTTTAGTCCAGAATCGGTACTTTATCGTTCCTAAGATTGTGGACAAAGAAAAAGAGGAAAAACCATCATGAATGTTTTGGAGTTTCGCAACTATACCATAAAGGATTATCACAGGCTCTTTGAGCGTGGGGAAATTACTCCTTCTTTTCTTACGGAAATTTTCCTTACCAGAATTCGGGATGTTGACCCTCTTTTACGTGCTTTTCTTTTTGTGAATGAGGGAAATGCTCTGAGGAAAGCCCAAGAGCTCGAGGCGCAGAAAAGCGACGGTAGAGAATATCCCCCTTTGTGGGGTATCCCTATAGCCATAAAAGACAACATCTGCACCCTTGGGGTGCCTACTACCTGTGGGTCTCGAATCCTTGAAGGATTCGTTCCTCCCTATAATGCCACGGTCATAGAGCGTCTGGAGAGAGCTGGAGCCATACTTCTTGGCAAGACGAACATGGACGAGTTTGCCATGGGTTCTTCAACTGAGAACAGTGCTTTTGGTCCTACTCACAATCCCTTTGACCTACGCCGAGTTCCTGGTGGTTCAAGCGGTGGTTCTGCCGTAGCGGTTGCCGCCTTAGAGGCACCGATTTCCCTTGGGTCTGACACCGGTGGGTCGGTACGTCAGCCTGCGGCTTTTTGTGGGATTGTAGGTCTTCGGCCCACCTATGGAAGGGTCTCAAGGTACGGGCTGGTAAGCTTTGCTTCTTCTTTGGACCAAATCGGCCCAATGGCAAGAACCGTAGAGGACACCATAACTCTCTTTGAGGTCATAAGCGGCCAGGATGAGAAGGATTCCACCTGTGCTCCCTATCCTCCCTTTTCCCGTCAGGAAGTGCTCCAAGAGGAAGTGAAAGGGATGACCGTCGGCCTTCCCCGGGAATACTTTTCTTCGGGAGTAGATCCCTTGATTGTGAAAACCATTGAGGAGGTTTTGAAAGCCCTTGAGAAGGAAGGTTTAAAGTGTGTGGAAGTCTCTCTTCCCCATACTCATTATGCCCTTGAAGCTTACTATATCGTGGCGCCCTCCGAGGCAAGTTCAAACCTTGCCCGTTACGACGGCGTTCTCTACGGACTGAGGGAAGGTGGAGAAGGGGGACTTCAGGACATGTACTTCAAAACCCGGACCTCCGGGTTTGGGCCGGAAGTGAAGCGGAGGATTATCCTTGGAACGTATTCTTTGAGCTCCGGATACTACGATGCCTATTATCTGAAGGGCATGAAGGTGCGTACTCTCGTTCGCCAGGACTTTGAAGAAGCCTTGAAAGAGTGTCACCTTCTTGTCACTCCTGTGTCACCTGTCTTTCCTTTCTTTTTGGGGGAGAGAACACAAAATCCTTACGAGATGTATTTAGCTGATGTTTTCACCATTCCTTCAGCCATGGCCGGTCTACCCTCTATTTCTATAAACTGTGGGTATGTGAATACTCTCCCAGTGGGATTGCAGATCATTGCTGGTCCTTTTAAGGAGGGAGCTCTCTTTGCCCTTGCCCTTTTCATTGAAAAAATGCTCTCGCTTGAACCTCCTTTCCCAGAAGTAGGGGAGCGAAAGGAGCCCTGATGCTATGGAGAATTTCTATGTAACCATCGGGCTTGAGGTGCACTGTCAGCTTTTGACAGAGGCAAAGATGTTTTGCCGCTGTGGCACAGATTACATTGGGAAGAAGCCAAACACTTTGGTATGTCCTGTGTGCATGGGCCTTCCCGGGGCGTTGCCAGTTTTGAACAGGAAAGTTCTGGAGCTGGCGATAAAAACCGCCTTGGCCCTTCAGTGCGAAATCTTACCTCAGGTGGTTTTTCACAGAAAGAATTACTTTTATCCCGATCTCCCTAAGGGTTACCAGATATCTCAATACGACTTTCCCATTGGTGTGCGGGGTACACTTGAGTTCACCTTGCAAGGCCTGAAAAAAAGGGTTCGCGTTCGGAGGGTTCATGTAGAAGAGGATGCCGGAAAACTGATACATGAAGGCCCTGATCTCCCCAAAGACGCCTCCGGTGTAGACTTCAACCGGGCTGGCATACCCCTTGTGGAAGTTGTGACTGAACCGGATCTTCACTCTCCAGAGGAAGCTCGGGAGTGCCTTGTTATGTTGAGGAATATCGTCCGCTACCTGGGGGTGAGTGACGGTAACATGGAGGAGGGATCGCTGCGCTGTGATGCCAATGTCTCTGTTTCTCCCTCCCCGGATGCTTGGGGAGCAAAGGTAGAAGTGAAGAACATGAATTCTTTCCGCTCTGTCTTTCGGGCGCTGAGCTACGAAGTGGAGCGACAAATGCAGCTCTTACGGGAAGGAAAGGCTCCTATTCAGGAAACCCGCCATTGGGATGAGGCCCGACAGGTTACCGTTCCTTCTCGGGGCAAGGAAGAAGCCGAGGATTACCGTTACTTTCCTGACCCCGATCTTCTTCCCTTCCAGATTTCTCAGGAAATGCTTGAGGGAATACGAGCTATGATTCCTGAGTTACCCCTTCAAAGGAGAGAGAGGTTCATGCGGAAATACGAGTTGACAGAATTGGAAGCCAACATCCTCATACAGGATAGAGATCTTGCTGATTTCTTTGAATCCTGTGTACGAGAGTTTTCCTCTCCTCGAGTGGTGTGCAACTGGATATTGACCGAGGTTTTGAAAAATCTCAACAGTCTCGATATCGATATAAAGGAAAGCAGGGTCACACCGAGCGCCTTGGTAGAACTTCTTAAGATGGTGGAACGTAAAGAAGTAAGTATTTCCCTGGCTAAGGGGATTCTTGAAGAAATGTTCCAGACGGGTATGGGTGCAAGGGAGATCATGGCCAAAAAGGGCATATCCTTTATGACCAGTGAACGAGATCTCGAGAAAACTATCCGTGAGGTTATAGAAGAGAACCCGCAGAGCGTCGCGGATTATCTCAAGGGGAAGGATAAAGCCCTTCACTTCCTTATCGGGCAGGTCATGAAGCTCACGAAAGGACAGGCGAATCCGGAAACGGTAAAGAACCTTCTCCTTCGAGAACTGGCCAGCGGTGAGTAATATGAGCTTTGTTCATCTGCATGTACACACCGAATACAGTCTCCTTGATGGGGTCATTCGTATTGACGAGCTTTTGGGTCACGCTCTCGCCTGTGGTATGAACGCCGTAGCCATAACCGACCACGGAGTCATGTATGGGGTGGTGGATTTTTACAAAAAGGCTAAGGAGAAAGGCATAAAACCCATTATCGGCTGTGAAGTTTACGTGGCTCCCGGAAGCCGTTTTGAAAAAGTTGTGGTGAAAGGAAGTGAACCTGCCTATCATCTTGTTCTCCTTGCAGAGAATGAAGAGGGATATCGGAACCTCATGGAGCTGGTGAGCCGGGCTTTTCTTGAAGGCTTTTACTACAAGCCCCGGGTAGACAAAGAGCTTCTTCGAGAGTACTCTCGGGGTCTTGTTGCTCTCTCGGCCTGTCTTGCTGGAGAAATTCCTCGCCTTATCCTCTCCGGAAATCAGGAAGAGGCTGAGCGATCTCTTCTCGAATATCGAGAGATTTTTGGCCCCGAGAACCTTTTCCTTGAAGTACAGGAAAACGGTATCCCGGAACAGAAGATTGTCAATAGGGCTTTGGTCTCCATGGCGCGCAAATTCGGCCTCCCTCTTGTGGCTACCAATGACTGTCACTACCTCGACGCGAAGGATGCCTACATGCACGATGTGGTTTTGGCCATTCAGACGGCCACATCCCTCGACGATCCCAAGAGGCTCCGCTTTCCAACCCAGGAGTTTTATTTCAAAACCCCCCAGGAGATGGCTAGAGATTTCGCCGAGCTTCCTGAGGCCATTCACAATACCTTACTCGTTGCCGAACGATGTAACGTAGAACTCGAACTCAGTGGGGTGATACTCCCCCGCTTTGAAGTGCCTGAGGGTTTCGATGCCTTCTCGTATCTTGTGCACCTTTGTGAAGAGGGCTTGCGGGAACGGTATGGAGACTCCCCTCCTGAAGAGGTTCAAAAGCAGCTCCGGTATGAATTGAAGGTCATACATGATATGGGCTACGCTACGTACTTCCTCATTGTTTGGGACTTCGTGCGCTTTGCCCGCCAGAAGGGCATCATGGTCGGTCCGGGAAGGGGCTCGGCTGCAGGAAGCCTCGTTTCCTATGTTTTGGGCATCACCAACATCGACCCTCTGCGGTACGGCTTGCTCTTTGAGCGGTTCTTGAATCCGGAACGGGTGAGCATGCCTGATATAGACATCGATTTTTGTTTTGAGCGGAGGGATGAGGTTATCGAATACGTCACCAAAAGGTATGGGGAAACCAACGTGGCTCAGATCATCACCTTTGGGAGAATGATGGCCCGTCAGGCAGTACGAGACGTGGGGAGGGCGCTGGGCTGGAGTTATAGTGATGTGGATAAAATTGCCAAACTCATCCCTGGTGGTCCGGGAGTAACTCTTGAAAGGGCTCTGGAGACAAATGGACAACTGAGAAAACTCGCCGAGGATAATAAAGAGGTCAAGACTCTTCTTGAGCTTGCTCGACGCATCGAGGGGATGTGCCGCCATGCCTCAGTACACGCTGCAGGAGTGGTTATCGCCGATCGACCCCTCACGTATTACGTGCCCCTGCAGAAGATGAACGAGAAGGAGATTGTAACCCAGTTTGACATGGACGCCTTGCAGGAACTCGGCCTGTTGAAAATGGACTTCTTGGGTCTTAGGACTCTCACGGTTATTGAGCGGGCCCTCCAAATTGTCAAAAACACGCAAGGGAAAGAAATCAACCTTGATCGCCTACCCCTTGACGATCCCAAAACCTATGAACTCCTCTCTCGAGGGGAGACGGTAGGAGTGTTCCAGCTTGAAAGCAGCGGTATGAAGGAACTCCTCAAACGCCTCAAACCGGAGAGAATTGAGGACCTTATTGCCATTTTGGCTCTCTACCGTCCTGGACCCCTGGGGAGCGGGATGATTGATGACTTCATCGACCGGAAGCAGGGAAGGATTCCGGTGACCTACCCTCATCCCTCTCTTGAACCAGTTCTCAGGGAAACCTATGGGGTCATTGTGTACCAGGAACAGGTAATGAAGATTGCCAGTGAGTTTGCTGGCTTTACCTTAGGTGAGGCCGATATTTTGCGACGAGCTATGGGCAAGAAGAAACCCGAAGTTATGCGAGAGCAGAGAGAGAAATTCATCGAAGGGGCAATAAAAAAGGGACATAGTCGGGAGAGGGCCGAAGAACTCTTCGACCTCATCGAGTACTTCGCTGGTTATGGTTTCAACAAATCGCACAGTGCTGCGTATGCCCTTGTCTCCTATCAGACTGCCTACCTCAAGGCACACTATCCTGCTGAGTATCTTGCTGCCTGTCTCACCAGTGTGGCTAACGACAGTGACAAGGTGGCAAAGTTCATCGCCGAGTGCCGGCGTCTTGGTATCGATGTTCTTCCTCCAGACATCAACGAAAGCCTTGCCAACTTTACCGTTGTAGGGGACCGACGAATTCGTTTTGGTCTTGCCGCTATAAAGAACGTGGGTGAGAGTGTGGTGGAGGAAATCCTCCTTCGTCGGAAGGAGGGACGTTTCCGAAACATTTTTGATTTTGTTGAGCGAGTGGACACAAGAGTCATCAATCGTCGAGTCTTAGAGAGTCTCATTAAAGCCGGAGCCTTTGGAGGACTTCATCCCAACAGAGCACAGCTTCTTGCCTTCCTCGAAGACATTGTTGCCTATGGGACCAAAAAACGGAGGAAGGAGACGAAGCAACACTCTCTCTTCGGGGAAGAGGTTATCTTTGAGGGGACACCTCCCTTGAGGGACGTGGCAGAACTCCCCCAGCAAGAACTTCTTCAGATGGAGAAGGAAATGCTTGGCTTTTACGTGAGCGACCACCCCTTCAGGGAAGCCATATCGGAACTACAGCATATTCCTCTTTTCCCCTTGGAGTGCCTGAAGAGTTTGAAAAAGGAAGTACGGGTGAAGGTTGTGGGCATGATAGGTGGAGTGAAAAAAATTATTACTAAGACTGGAGGGGATATGTACTTCGTCACTTTGGAGGACGAGACCGGAAGTATTGAAGCGATTTTCTTTCCCAACCTTTCTGAGGAACTCAAAAAGCATCTTTCAGAGGGAAAAGTACTTGGAGTGGTGGGGAAGCTTGATATCCTTGACAACGGAGAGAATAAGATTGTGGTCGATGAACTTTTCGATCCTTTTGACTGGAACAGGAAGTTTGCTCGAGCAATAACGATTGATCTCTCGCAAGAGAGAGATGTTCTGCGAATTCTCTATGCCCTTCGGGATTGTCTGCGGCGCTTCCCGGGAAACTGCCCCGTGATTCTCCGCGTTCGGGACGAGCGTGGCGAGTGGTGGGTCGAGCTCGATAGTTCCTTCTGGATTTCCTGGAGCGACGAGGCCAAGGAGGCCATTCAAAGCATTGTGGGAGAGGGCTTAGGGAGTCTTAAGGCTTTCTGAGGAGGAAGGTCATGAAGCTCTGGATAAGTCTTTTGGTTGTGCTTTATGTGCTTTCGGGAGGTCTTGTCGTTTTTGCCCAGACCAAGGAGGACTACTACCGCAACGGATACGTTTATTTCTCTCAGGGGGATTATGCAAAAGCCCTGGACTCATACCAGAAAGCCCTCGAGATGGACCCCCAATTTGTGGATGCCCGCTACTGGTTGGGAAAGACCTTGGAAAAGATGGGACGTCTTGAGGAGGCAGTGAAGGAGTGGCGAATGGTGCTTATTATGGCTCCCCGTCATCGAGATGCCTTTCAAAAGTGGAGAGCTTATGCTCTGTCCCTGGTCCAGGACGGAAAGGTTCTCGAAAAGTATAGGAGACTCTTTCTGGGGGACACCAGTAATGTGAACATCTCTCGGGAAGAAGCATGGTCTTCCCTTATCCCTCTTGCGCTCCTCCTTTCTCAGCGAAGCGACTTCTCTTCCCTTTATCTCGCAACCCGTTGCTTACGGTGGGCTGGAGAAAAGGTGAGCTCCCTTCTGGTGCCCTATGAGGAGAAGACCTTCCAGAAGGCCTTGGAGAGCATAAGCCGGGAGGACTGGGAAAGAGACCCAAAGCTCGTGTACCAACTCCTCAAGGAGGCTGCATCTCGTTTTAGGGAAAAGGAAGGATGGCAGGGTTACCTTGAGAGGGCCTTCGAGAGCGTGTTTATCTACCAAGTGGGGGAAGCATCCCGGCAGGGAGCCAAAGGAGTAGTATTCACCCTCAGGGAAGGAGAAGTGGAGAAAGAAGTACTCAGTGGAGAAAGCATCGAGGAACCAACGGCCTTCTTTATAAAAGAATAGTGGTGCCGAAGGCGGGAGTCGAACCCGCACGAGCCAAAGGCCCGCTAGATTTTGAGTCTAGTGCGTCTGCCAGTTCCGCCACTTCGGCACTCCTGTCAGCAAAATTTTATATAGTATTGTGAGGTCTTTGTCAAGGAACATGGAGAAAAAGGAAGTCATCATCGTTATCGATGGGACCTCGCTTGCCTATCGGGCCTTCTATGCCATGCCCCGTCTTACCACTTCCGGCGGTCGACCCACGGGAGCTACCTTAGGCTTCTTAAACATGGTCATGAGACTCATCGAAGACTACAGACCTTTTGCTATCCTTGTTGTCTTCGATCACCCTCAAAAGACCTTTCGTCACGTCCTTGAAGAGCGTTACAAAGTTTCTCGGAAGCCAATGCCTGACATACTCAGACCACAACTCGAGGACATTAAGGAAATCCTCTCCTATCTTGGCTTCCCAATTTTTGAAGTACCTGGATTTGAGGGGGATGACCTCATTGGGAGTTTGAAAGAGCGCCTCGGGGGTCAGTACGCCCTGTGGGTGGTATCCTCGGACTTTGACCTTTTGCAGCTCCTCGATAAGGATACAGTGCTCCTCAAGCCCATTCAGGGAGTGACCCGCCTCCGCAAGATTCACAGCCAGGATTTAGAAGAAGAATTAGGTATTAGCCCCTCACAGGTTGTCGATCTTCTGGCTCTGAGCGGTGATGTTTCGGATGACATTGAAGGGGTAGAGGGTGTTGGAGAGAAAAAGGCTATTCAGCTCCTTCAAAAATTCGAAAATTTAGAGGGAATTTTTGCACATCTTGAGGTTCTCTCTCCCTCTCTTCGGGAGAGCATTCTTCGCCATCGAGAACGTATCGAGACGAACAAGGTTTTGGTGACGGTGAGAAAGGATATACCGCTTGACGTCGCGGTCGAACCTTGGGATTTTGCCAGGGTCGACTGGCCTCAGCTTGAGAGGAAGCTCGAAGAACTCGAACTCCGCAAATTCTGGGAGCGAATCAGGCAAAAACGCAAGGATATCCCTCTTTTGGTTCTCCAGGGCAACAGACTCCTGAGCTTTGACGAGAGCAACCCTTCGAAACTCAGAGAGTTCTCTTCGGGAGGAGAACAGGCCTTCCTCTTTTCTGTTCGGGATATCGAGCCTTCATCTTTCTGGGACATATGGAGTACTCCTTCGTTGTGTGTTGCCCCCCTTTTTCTTTTTCTGGCCTATCCTTGCATCTTTCCTTGGAGTGTTGTGCTCTCCCTTCTTCAGGGTCACCTCGGGTCCTTGTCTTGGAAGGAACTCCGCTCCTTCGCAGGCAAGGCATACAAACAGGTTGTGAATCAAGCTTCCCTCTCCTGGGTCTACCGAAATGTTGAACTTGTCATCCTTGGGAAAGTACTTCTTGGGGAGTTACGTTTTGAAAAAAGAGCTCTTGAGAGCTTGCCTCTTTTTACTTTCTCCCCCTGCGCCTTCTCCGTGGACAGAGAAAGTCTCCGGGAAGCATTCCTGAGAGGTGTAGAAAAGGGGGAGTGTGTAGTCGAGGAGGGGTTTGTCACTTTCCCCACTCTCTATGGACGGCGATATATAGGGAAAGAAGGAACTTCTGAAAAAGAGCTTTATAGGAAGTACGAAGCTTTGTTTGAGGAGGAGTTCTTTCATCTCGTTGCACGTTTTGTGGGAGAAGGAAACGTTCGACTCTTTTCTATGGGGAGAGAAGGACTTCTTGTAGAACAGCCCCCGGGAGAGGATTCCTTGAGAATTCTCAAGAAAGTACTGAGGGAATCTCTTCAGAGAAGGGCCCGTCTTGAGGAGGACAGAGAAAATGGGAAGTACACGCTCTTTTTGGATTCGGGGGAGGGATAAGAGGAGATGGAAATCGTGCTTGTTGCTTCTGAAGCCTATCCCTTTGCCAAAAGTGGGGGGTTGGGAGATGTTGTGGGAGCGCTTTTGAAGTACTTACCCCGCTTTGGGTTTCGAGTTAAACTTTTTCTCCCCGGATATCCATCAGTCCTTCGGGACTTCCCCTTTGTGCCGCAGAGGAGTTTTGGAATTCCTTTTGGGGATACCTCTCTCAAGGCGGAGTTCCTCGAATACAGAGAAGGCGAGGCACAGACAGTCCTTGCTCTGAAAGAGGATCAATTCTTCGAGCGGGAGAGAATGTACGGATACTCGGACGACCTTGAACGATTTATTTTCTTCTCTCGAGCCGTTTTCGAATACCTCGTTCGCTGGCAAGAGGAAGACTTCCTCGTTCACTGTCACGATTGGCAGAGTGCTTTGGTGTGTGCATACCTTGAGCGGTACTGGCCTCCATATCGGCCTAAGGCACAGAAGATCGTCTTTACCATTCACAACTTGGCCTATCAAGGTATCGGACGAGGGGACCTTTTCCGGCTGGTGAACCTTCCGAGTTTCCTTTTCACCCATGAATACCTTGAATTCTACGGCAACTTGAACCTCATGAAGGCCGGGCTTCTTTTCTCTCATGTCATCACAACAGTCAGTCCAACGTATGCCCGAGAGATATGTTCTCCGGAATTCGGGGAGGGACTGGATGGGCTTTTGAGAGCCCTTTCTCATCGAAAGAAAATTGTCGGTATCACCAACGGTATTGATACCGAGCTCTTTAATCCTGTTTCTGACCCTCTCTTGAAGGAACACTACGATAGCAAAAATCTTGAGGGCAAGGAGAAGAACAAACAACTCTTTCTGAGGGAAATCTTTGGTCTTGAAGGAGCCGATATCTCTCTACCCCTCGTTTCCTTTGTGGCTCGCTTTGTAGAGCAGAAGGGGATTCGCCTGTTCTTCGAGCGTCCGGAAGCCTTCTTTTCTCTCCCGGTCTACTGGTTCTTTTTGGGAACGGGGGATGAATTCTATGAGCGGAACCTTCAAAATCTCTCTGGGGAGTATCCGAGACTCCGGGTGGAAAATAGATTCGACGAGAGTCTTGCCCATTTTACCTACGCGGCCTCCGATTTCCTCGTACTTCCATCGCTCTTTGAACCTTGTGGCCTGAGTCAAATGATAGCCATGCGTTATGGCGCTTTACCTATTGTTCGGGGAATCGGGGGACTCAAGGATACGGTGATTGACTATCCTTTTAATCCTCGCCTGAGTACAGGGTTCCAGTTTATCGACTTTTCTTCCGCGGAATTCATTCGGGCTGTGAAGAGAGCCCTGCAGGTGTACTTCCATGAGAAGGAACTCTTGCGTACCATGGTGGAGAACGCGATGCAAAGCAACTTCTCCTGGGAACAGGCCATCAAGAGGTACGTTGAGGTCTACACCGAGTGAAAGGATTCGGATTATTGGGATCGGCGGGGGGATTGCTTCAGGCAAGAGTACGGTAGCTTCTTTTTTGGAAGAGCAAGGTATCCCTGTACTCTCCCTTGACGACGTAGCCCGAAACCTCTCTCAAAAGGGTAACCCTCTTTGGAAAAGGGTGATACTCCTTTTCGGACGAACCTTTCTCGACGAGAGAGGGTGCCTTAAGCGGAGGAAGCTGGCCTCGGTTGTGTTTCGCAGCTGGCGGATGCTCTTTCTTTTGAATTCCCTTGCCCATCCTCTGCTTTTCTGGGAAGCGGTGAAGCGCCTCTATCGTACCGGGGGGAAAGCGGTGGCGATTGACGGAGCCGTACTTTTCGAAGCCGGATTTTGTCCCTTGCTCGACTTTCTCCTTTTTGTGGATGCCCCCCTCGATCATCGCCTTGAAAGGCTGAGAAAACAGGGTCTTCAGGAGGGGGAAATTATCCTGCGCGTGAAGAGCCAGAAATTTTTAGGTTGCTTGCGAAGAAGAGCCTCAAAAGTACTCTCTAACGATAACTCCTTGGAATCCTTGAAAAGAGAAGTCTCTCAAGCTGTCAGAGATTGGCTCTTTCCGGAAATAGAATATGGAGCATAGGGGTTTTTTATTTCATTGGAGGGTAGGATGGTCAAGAGAGATTTCCAGCTTGTTTCACCATATAAACCCTGCGGTGACCAGCCTCAGGCCATTGAACGGCTTGTGGAGGGTCTCAAACGAGGGTACCGTTACCAAACACTCATCGGAGTTACCGGTTCGGGTAAGACTTTCACCATGGCCAACGCCATCGCTTGTTACAATCGTCCCACCCTTATCATTTCTCACAACAAAACCCTGGCTGCACAACTCTACAGTGAAATGCGGACCTTCTTTCCCAATAATGCTGTAGAGTATTTTGTGAGCTATTACGACTACTATCAGCCCGAGGCCTATGTCCCTGAGTACGACCTCTATATCGAGAAAGATGCTTCCATCAACGAGTACATAGATAGGCTCCGTCTGCGGGCAACGAGCGCTCTCATGGAGCGAAGTGACGTCGTCATCGTGGCTTCAGTCTCCTGTATCTACGGTATCGGTTCGCCGAAGGAATATGTCCGTCGAGTCTTTCACGTACGGGTGGGAGACACCTGGAAAAGGAAGGACTTTGTGCGTCGTCTGGTAGACCTCCTCTACGAGCGAAACGAAGTGGAGTTCGCCCCTGGGGTTTTCCGTATGAAGGGAGACACTCTTGAGGTATACCCTGCCTATAGTGAAGAGGCTCTTCGCTTTGAGTTCTTCGGCGATGTGGTCGAGAGCATTAAAGTGGTACATCCGGTGAGTGGACGGGTCATCGAAAGGTTGGGAGAGGTTTTTATTTATCCTGCTCGGCACTATCTGGCTGATCAGGACATCTTTGAGTGTGCTCTTTTAGGAATAGAGGAAGAACTCAGGGGACGGGTGGAGTACTTCCTCTCCCGGGGAAGGCTTGTGGAGGCAGAGCGTTTAGAGCGACGTACCCGCTATGACCTTGAGCTCCTTCGGGAAACCGGTTATTGTCCGGGCATAGAAAACTACTCCCGCTACCTTGACGGACGAAAGCCGGGAGAACCTCCCTACACTCTTTTGGATTATTTCCCCAAGGATTTCCTTCTCATCATCGATGAATCTCACGTGACCGTTCCGCAACTCAGGGGCATGCATGAGGGGGATCGCTCCAGAAAAGAGAGTCTTGTGGAATTCGGTTTTCGCCTTCCCTCCTGTTTCGATAACCGTCCCCTCACTTTTGAGGAGTTTGAGCGAAAAATCTCGAAATGTATCTTTGTCTCTGCAACTCCAAGCGATTTTGAACTCGGGCAAAGTACTCAGGTGGTGGAACAGCTCGTTCGACCAACCGGACTCTTGGACCCTGAGGTAGAAATTCGTCCTGCCAAAGGCCAGGTTGAGGATTTGGTGGGAGAGATTCGGAAGGTAGTTCAGAGAAACCAGAGGGTTCTGGTCACAACACTCACCAAAAAGAGTGCCGAGGACCTCTGCGAGTTTCTCTACACCTTGGGCATACGGGTCAGGTATCTTCATTCTGAAATCAGCACCCTCGAGAGGGCCCGTATCGTTCGGGATCTCCGGGCAGGAGAGTTCGATGTGCTTGTGGGAGTGAACCTCCTTCGAGAGGGTCTTGACCTCCCCGAGGTGTCTCTTGTGGCTATTCTCGACGCCGACAAGGAAGGGTTTCTCCGGTCAGAGGTGGCTCTTATCCAGACCATTGGAAGGGCAGCCAGAAACGCCGAAGGGCGAGCCATTCTCTATGCCGATATTCTCACTCACTCCCTGGAGAGAGCCGTTTCCGAAACAAGACGCAGGCGAACCATTCAAGAAGCGTATAACAGGGAACACGGGATAATACCTCAAACCATCACCAAGGAAGTGCGTGTTCTGATTCCGGAAGAAGTGGGTCTTTCGAGAGAGGCGGAAGAAGCCTGTGTTCTTGTTGAGGGAGCAACCAGGGAGGAAGAGAATGTGGAGAGAATCATCGAGCGCTTAACCAGAGAGATGCGCGAAGCAGCAAAGCGTCTTGAATTTGAGAAAGCTGCTCTTTTGCGAGATGAAATCTTCAGACTTCGGACCTCTTCAGAGAAAAACCCGGTGAAGCGGAGGAAAGAGACATGAGGGACGGAAAGATCGTGATCAGGGGAGCACGAGAGCATAACCTGAAAAACATAGATGTGGAGATTCCGAGAAATTGCTTCGTGGTCATTACCGGTCTCAGTGGTTCAGGCAAGTCTTCCCTTGCTTTCGACACTATCTATGCTGAAGGACAGAGGCGATATCTTGAATCCCTTTCCTCCTATGCTCGACAGTTTCTGGAGAGGATGGAAAAGCCGGATGTCGATGCCATTGAAGGTCTTTCCCCGGCAATTGCCATAAATCAGAAGGTTTCTTCCCACAATCCCCGCTCTACGGTGGGTACGGTGACCGAAATTTACGACTACATGCGTGTTCTCTTTGCCCGGTGTGGCAGGGTCTTCTGTCCACAGTGTGGAAAACCCATTTCCCGCCAGACGGTTCAGCAGATTACCGATGAAATTCTTTCCCTACCCTTGGGCTCTCGGGTTTTCATCATGGCTCCTCTTGTGCGGGGAAGGAAAGGTGAGTACCGTAAGCTCCTGGCTGATCTTTTCAAGAACGGTTTTGCCCGGGTACGCATCAACGGAGAGATTGTCGATCTTGAAGAGTGGGAGAATGTCGAGCTTGACCGGAATAAGAAGCACGACATCGACCTCATTGTGGATAGGATAGTCGTCGAGGAAGAAATTGAGCGGAGGGTAAGCGATTCCGTAGAAATTGCTCTTCGTTATGGAAAAGGTGTCTTAAAGTTAGGTATTTGGGAAGGAGAAGAAATCAAAGAACGTCTCTTCAGTGAGCGTTTCGCGTGTGTGGACTGTGGAGTGAACTTTCCGGAGATTACCCCTCGTATGTTTTCTTTTAACAATCCCTATGGAGCCTGTTCCCACTGTAGTGGCCTTGGCTTTCTGGCTTTCGTGGACCCGGACCTTGTAGTTTCTGATTACTCCAAGAGTATCGATGAGGGAGCCATTGTTCCCTGGGATGGCTTGGATCCTGAGAACTACTGGGGAGGTAGGATCAGAAGGTACCTTGCGGCACGGGGCATCCCCACTCATCGTCCTTTCCGGGAACTCACCGAAGAAGAAAGGATGTACATCCTTTATGGTGATGGAATGTTCGAAGGCATCATTCCTCTTCTTGAGCGAAAGCTTGAGAATGCTACCGATTGGTGGGAACAGGAAGAAATAGCGCCCTTCCTTTCCACCAGGGTTTGCCCGGAATGTGGCGGAGATCGTCTACGAAAGGAGAGCCTTTCGGTAAAAATTCAGAGTTTTTCCATCGGAGACCTTTCCCGTCTTACCATTGGGGAACTTTTGCGGTTTTTTGAGGAACTTTGTTTTTCTGGAAACGAGGCGGTCATTGCCGAGCCCATTCTTCGAGAAATTCGATCACGTCTCGGGTTTCTGCAAGAGGTTGGTCTTGACTACCTCACCCTCAATCGTTCTGCCTCGACCCTTTCGGGAGGGGAATCACAGCGAATACGTTTGGCCACGCAGATTGGGTCGGGTCTTGTGGGAGTCCTTTATGTCCTCGATGAACCCACGGTGGGCTTACATCCTCGTGATAATCAGAAACTCATCGCTATTCTCAAGAAACTTCGTGACTTGGGTAACACTGTCATCGTGGTTGAACATGATGCTGAAACCATCAAAAATGCTGACTTCGTCATCGATGTCGGTCCTGGAGCGGGAGAGAAAGGCGGGAAGGTGGTTGCTCAGGGTTCACCTCTTGAGATCATGGAATCCCTCGAAAGCCTTACCGGAATGTATTTGAGTGGCAGAAAAAGTATCCCCATTCCCCCGAGGAGAAAATCTCCTCGGGAGGAGTGGCTTGTC
>FMJZ01000001.1_pt1 | contig 34624 bp, 32 predicted proteins | sample 1987881 | NCBI WGS metagenome assembly FMJZ01 (sample SAMEA4378227, study PRJEB15110) | soil metagenome | biome: soil; feature: Field; material: Soil | place: India | collected 2015-03-11 | depth 0 m
TGCGACAACGCCGGGCGCTGGGCCGGGCGGTGCGCAGCCGAGCTTCAGCGATCGCTTGCGCCAGATTATCCAACGCGCCGCAACAGCAGGCGATATCCAAATCCTTGGCACGATGAAAATCATCGCAGATGAACGTAGCAATTCGCTTCTTGTGTTTGCGTCGCGCGAGGACATGAAGACAATCAAAGAGATTGTTGCCAAACTCGATACCATCCAGCCGCAGGTGTTGATCGAGGCGTTGGTACTGGAGGTTGACCTTACAGAGAGCAGCTCCTATGGCGTTAGTTGGCTGATGCGACCGCAACAAGTCGGCAAGTTTACTCAAGCAGGCGTGATCCAAACCGAGCCCGGGTTCCGCAACCCGGCCGACCTTGCCGGTAATGCCACAAATGTGCTGGGTTCATTTGCAGCGGGCTTGAATTGGTGGGGTAAGTACGCCGGTGACTTCGATGTTGCAATGCAGGCAGCGGCTAATGACAGTCGTGCCCACATACTGTCGCGTCCGCATGTGGTTACGACGCATGCCAACCCTGCCAGCATTCAAATAGGCGGCACACGGCCGTACCCGACAGGAGCAGCTTACGGCGGTTATTATGGCGCATATAACACAATCCAGCAACTGTTCATCGGTATCACGCTTGACGTGTTGCCGTTGATCAACCCAGACGGCTTGGTTGTGATGGATATCCAGCAGACAATTGACAGTGTGGGCGAGTTAGTTGAAATCGCGAATGTTGGCAAGGTACCGTCCACAATCAGCCGGGCTGCCAACGCGAAAATAGCAGTGCGCGATGGCGAGACGATCATGCTCGGCGGGTTCATCACTGAAGACTTGAAACGCTCGGACCAAGGTGTGCCGATACTTAAGGACATACCATTGCTCGGCTACCTGTTTAAAAGCAGCAGCCGCAGCACAGACAGGCGCGAGCTTATTGTGTTGATCCGACCCAAGGTATTGCCCACACCTGAAGCTGCTGCAGTTGAAACTGCGCGTCGGACCGAGTCAATGCCGCTAACGCGCGAGGCCGAGGCTGACAATACCCGACGTGAATTAAAGCTGCAACGCGAGGCTGCTGCACGGGCTGCAAAAACACAGGCTGCCACGCCGGTGTTTATGGAGGTTGAACCCAATCAAAAGCCAAAGTTTTAATTGGACTGGCAAGCCGGCTACAATTTGGTAATTGAAGCCGGTTTTTGGTAGGGAAAAAACTGTGCGCCCGGTTGATGTGCATCTGTAGCGGGCCACGTTGGTCGAGTCGGAGTTGTGCGGATTCGTTCGTCGGTTAAAGCTCGGACGCAACTATACGAAATCTTTGGTGTAATTTATAATTGAACCGAGACAGGCCGTTGTTAATTTTAGGTAGAATTCTCGGCAATTGGTGGACAGAAGGCTTATAAGAAATCATTATTCGTAATCATCCGTGTCCGCTTGTTGCCGGGTTGAAAGACAGTGAACCAAAACAAACAAGTAGACATGAAACCGAAAATAAAAATCAATCCGGCGTTTACGCTGGTCGAGATCATGATTGTGGTGGCGATAATCGGTATGTTGGCTGTCATAGCCATACCGAACTTCGTCAAAGCACGCGAAACTGCGCAAAGGAACGCATGTATCAGTAATCTGCGCCAAATTGACGGTGCGAAACAAACCTGGGCACTCGAAGCACGTACAGCGGGAAACGTTATACCGCAGAAAGACGAAATCAAACCGTACCTCGGTCGGGGAGGCAACATTGATGCTGTGTATTGCCCGGCTGACCGGAACGGCACATTCGATACGAGTTACGAGATCCGCGAAGTGACAACGGCGCCTACCTGCAAGGTCAACGATTCAGGTCAGGTTACAGGGCACCAGTTGCTCTAATGAATGCGGTGTGTCACACGGCTTGAGCCGTTTTTAAGTGGGGCGTGTAGCAGGGCGACTCGAAAAACCGAACCTGAGAGGTTCTGACGCAACATCGAGGCTCGGCGGAGAAACCAACCGCCGAGCCTTAATATTTTGCTGGGCTCGCTATGCGCACGAGCGTCGTTTTCCGCGGTCATGCGCAACGGCCTGACCGCATTTGCGATGGATGAGTCATCTCGTGCCTAATGGAATACTGTGCTTGAAGGCTGGTAGGAGGTATTCGGCATCCGACTGTGCTTTGGGTTCTCAGACGCCCGCATGTTGCATCAATGAACGACTAATGATGTTCTCCGAACAAGTTGACGCGAAAATAAGAGGTTTTTTCAAATGGTACCACCATATGGCTCGCCAGCGTAATTCTGAGGTCTCACTAGATGGCGACACGCATTGGCGGGACAGCACTCCCAAGCATTTAATAATAACAAGGCCGTACCAATACACGGCGTGTCCAATTTTGAGCCATGACTCTGCAGTGAGGCTGGCCAGTTAGGTCGAGCAAACCAGACTTTATTACCTATTCACGCTACCTGGCCGGTTGGCATTGGCAATGCTTCTAACTTTGGCTGCGGTCTGTAGCAGGCGTTTACGAACGGAACGCCGAACTAATAGATCGGTTGTCTGCTACAGTTGGTTGCCGCGGTAACATCAACCAACAAACAAAACAAGGAGTATAGGAGTATGAAAGTCAGAACCTCACGTAAAACCGGCTTCACGCTCGTGGAAATCATGATCGTGGTAGCCATAATCGGGCTGTTGGCTGCGATTGCGATTCCGAACTTTGTTCGGGCGCGGTCAAAGGCACAGCAAAACACGTGCATAAACAACCTGCGCCAGATTGATGGTGCAAAACAGCAATGGGCACTGGAGACACGACAGCAAAGCACTGCTACACCCACCGCTAACGACATCGCGCCGTACCTTGGCCGGGCCGGTAGTGTGGATTCAATCGTGTGCCCAGCAGGGGGTTCGGGTGCCACATTTGCCAATTCGTACACGATTAACCCTGTGAATACGGCACCCCAATGCCAGGTCATGGGCAGTGACGCAAACTACCCGCACGTACTACCTGATGCTGGCAACTGACCATAACCTGGTCGGGTTAAAATAGAGTTTCCCAACATACCGCTAAGAGAGGGGAACAAACAGCAAGGCTCGGGAGCGCAAGCTCCCGAGCTTTTGTTTTAGAGAAACAGCTCACAACACAACCATGTTTGCGTTGTACGCCCAATTTTCGTCTGTGCAATTGGCGACCTGTCGTACCGAACGTGCGATTTATGTCCACTCCAAAATCTTTACTTACACAAACGGCCGCAAGCACTTGGCGCGTGAAATGGATCACAGGTCTCTGACCGGCTTTGGGCCTCGTAAGTGAAGGTTGAAAGCCTTGGCGCACCGAGTCGCTCGAGGATTTTGGAATTACAATGCACGATTTCGATGTTGATTCTTGGCAGTTTTTTGATTGGTTTATTGCGGTGTTTGCGAGCCGGACTTTGTGCGAGGAGCCAATGTTGAGATTGCTTTTGGATTTTTGGTGGACAAACCTGTCTGGTTGGCACCGAAATTGATTTTGTGAAGAACCGAATGTTTGGTTTATGGACCCGATCTTAAAAATCGAGGATCTGCGGGTTGAGTTTCGGGGCGGCAACCTGCGACACAGTCCGAAGATTGCGCTTAAAGGGCTAAATCTTGCGGTGCAATCGGGTGAAATTTTCGGGTTCATCGGCCCAAATGGCGCGGGTAAAACCACAACAATAAATGTCTTGCTCGGGTTCGTTAACCCGACAGCAGGTAATGCGTACATATTCGGCATCAACGTCCGGGAACCGATTGCGCGGCAGCGCATCGGTTATTTGCCGGAGCTGACTTATTACTACAGATTCCTGACTGTCGAGGAGTTGTTGCGGTTTTACGCCAAGATTTTCGGTATTCATAGGCGTGAAGCTGACAAGCGAATTGATCAGTTGTTGCGGTTAGTCGAGCTTGAGCATGTGCGACACCGGCCAATTAAAACTTACTCGAAAGGCATGCAACAACGCGTTGGACTTGCACAGGCGTTGGTTAACAATCCGGAGCTGCTGATCTTGGACGAGCCGACAAGCGGTCTTGACCCTATTGGCCGAATGAAAGTGCGCGAGATAATTCAGCGGCTTAAAAATGAAGGCAAAACTGTCTTTTTTTCGTCACACGAGCTGGGTGAAGTTGAGACAGTGTGCGACCGTGTGGGCATATTGCACGAAGGCGAGCTGCGCACGATCGGGCGCGTGAGCGATTTGAAAGCGCAGTTCCAGACCGATCTTGAGAAAATTTTCCTCAAGATAATCGGATATCAACTCCGGAGCTGAGCAATGAACAAAGTCTTTGCCCTTGCAAGTGTTGTCATAAAAGAACTGTATCGGCGCAAAGATTTTTACGTGTTGTTTGTGCTGACGGCCCTGATCACACTTGTAATGGGCGCAGCAAGGTTTTTCGATGACCCGAAGATCGTTCGGTACCTAGTTGAGATTTGTCTTCTGTTGATCTGGGTATCGGCAATTGTGATTGCGGTTGGGACAGCCGCACGCCAGATACCTGCCGAATGCGAAAACCGCACCATTTTCACCCTCTTGGCGAAACCTGTCACACGCGCCCACGTGATACTCGGCAAGTTTCTCGGATGCTGGCTTGCTTGTGGGATTGCGCTGGTTGCCTTTTATGTTTTCTTGGCAATTCTACGCGGTTCACGCGAGCATTATTGGCCGTTGCTGCACTATTTCCAGGCGTTCTGGCTGCAATGGATGTGTCTTGCGGTTATCGTTGCCATGGTGTTGTTTGGCTCGCTTATCTTTTCTGCGCCATCGGCAAATGCGACGATCTGCGTGATCGTGATAGTCGGGATTTTGCTGTTGGGCAGACATCTGAACGTAATTGCGCTGCGGCAGCCGAAACCGTTGGACCTGATTGTTTACAGCATTTACTTTTTCATACCACATCTGGAGTGGTACGACGTGCGTGACATGCTCATTCACGACCAGCCCCTGATCAATTGGCTAGCCATACTTGGCGCAACACTTTATGCCGCAGCTTACAGTGTGACGTTCTTGTTTTTGGCTTGGTTGAGATTTAGACGCAAACCGCTCAATGCGTAGGCAAACGTTGCCATACCTAATTCTGCTATTGCTGCTGGCCATCAACTTTAGTCTGGCCACGCTACTCGAACCTGCGGCCACTGCGTGGACTCGTCGGGGTGGCACAGATTTGCTGGCGGTGGTTCTAGGCGATGCACGACGCATTTTTGGTGCGCACTTTTTCACCAAGGCAGACGTGTATTTTCATGCTGGGTATTACCCATCAATTTTTGACTTGGAATCGCGGCCTAAGGATAGTTCCCACATGACGGGTGACACACATGCTCACGACGAGCAAGTGTGCGAGGAAAAAATGCGATTCATGGGTCGGCCAACCGATTGGATCGAGCAGTTCGGCAGGAACTTTTTTGTGACCAAACATACGCATCTTGCGAGTGGGCGCGAGCGCGAAATATTACCATGGCTACGTGTGTCTGCTAGCCTGGATCCCTATCGTGTAGAAACTTACACCGTTGCCGCTTACTGGCTGCGGCGGACACTGGGAAAACCGGACCAAGCAGAGGCGTTCCTACGCGAAGGTCTCAGGGCAAATCCGGACAGTTATGAGATCCTTTACGAGCTTGGTTGCGTTTACTACGAAAACTACAATGACGTGGCGCGGGCTCGGAACCTCTGGCAATTGGCTCTTGAAAAGCTCGAGTTGCAAAAGGACAAGAAAGACGAGGACGAGTTTGCCAAGTTTTACCACAGCATATTACTGCATTTGGCGCGATTGGAAGAGGACCAGGGCAATTACGCGCGTGCAGCCGATTATCTGGAGCAAATCATAAATCGCGATCTAGCTCCCAACCCAGATCTACTGCGTGAGCAGGTAGCCGAATTGCGACAAAAAGCTGCCGGGCCAAAGTAAGCGCAGCAGGCTGTTTTTCTGGGCGCGTTGCCCTGTTAGCTTTGCGCGTTGCTCAGCCAGGGTCGAACCTACGCACGAGCAATTCGGGCAGGTCAACGTTGTCCGGCTGCTTGAGCACAAACACAACCAGCGCAGCAATGTCAGCCGGATTAATCATCGGCCGACCCGCGAGGCGTTGACCGAGGTATGTTCCCTTAATGAACTCTGTGTCAACCCCGCCTGGACAAATGTTGTACACGTGCACGCCATGCGGTTTTGCCTCGATTGCAAGCGAGCGCGCAAATCCGAGCAGGCCATGTTTGCTGGCGCAATACGCAGATTGGTGCAGGTAGCCTTGTACACCCGAGGTGCTCACGATGTTTACTATGCGACCTTGTTTGCGTGTAATCATCTGTGGTAGCACAGCGCGACAGAGCAAAAACGGCGCCGTCAAGTTCACACGCAACACGTGTTCCCACTCATCGAGCGTAATTTCATGCGCTGGTTTCTCCAAAAACACGCCTGCGTTATTGATCAAAAAATCAACCGGGCCGATCTTCCGGCACAGCGCTTGTACGGCTTCGGCAATGCGATCAACATCGGCAAGATCGCACCGCACAAATTCGCCTGGTACATCTTCGGGCGGGTTCGTGCGCCCGAGTAATCCCAACCGTACACCCTCAGCGGCCAGGGCAACGCCTATTGCATGTCCGATGCCGCGGTTTGCGCCGGTTACGATTGCAATTTTGCCTGCAATTGACTTCACAGCTTAAGTGCGCGTTGGCGGTATAGTTCGTCGGGGCGGCCTGCTATCCGCAGCACATTGTCAGGATTGATGAACACCGGCCCGCCCAGTGCGGCTGCGCCGACGAATATTTTCGCCGCTTTTTCCACCATGAGCATTGCCGAAAGCACCGCCTGCCATGTGCCGCCGAGCGCTATCACACCGTGGTTTTGCATCAGAATTATTCGCGGTTGGCGTTGATGCGTTTTGATGAACTCTTCGGTTTTGCTTCGGATAACGCGGGCCAACTTCACCCCCGGATCTGTGTACGGGACAAGCACAGACGCAACACCGCCACAGACAATCTCATCTGGCATGAGCCTGTTTGCAGCAAAATCAACCGCACGCGGCGAGCACAACACTTGCATGACAGTTGTGCTGTGTGTGTGCCCAACAAAGTTTATGCCAGGCAAAGACAACAGATACGCATGAAACACAGTCTCAACCGACGGTTTCTTTGCCTTTGGATTAACGCGGGCCGCAAGAAGTGCCTCGTCAATCTGCGTGTCAGTCAGGCCATCCTTTTCGAGCAACGGCAATACTTTGTCCACTCTGCACTCGACGACGTCCTGACGTTTTAATGTGCCGAGGCATGTGCCGCTTGCTTTCACGAAAAACGTGTTTGCATCGAGCTTGGCCGATGTGTTGCCTTCGCCAAGGATTGCAAGACCGCGTTCTTCGCGCCCGAGTTCATGTGAGAGTTTCAGTAGATCGTTAATGATTTGGTTGCGCATGTTGAGAGCTGTTTCAGGTCATTTCTTGTCCGCCGGTAACACTCAACGCTATGCCGGTTATGTATGCCGAAGCGTCCGAGGCAAGAAACACTAACGCGTTGCAAATGTCCTCGTAAGTACACCCCCGGTTCATTGGGACTTGATTAAGATAAAACCGGCGTACGTCTTCGAGTGTTTTTGCCCCGGGTACCTTGCCGGCTTTTAAGTACTGCACAAGTAGGCCTTTTTCGGGATCGGTCCAAAGTGGTGAATCGAGCAGGTTACCCGGACAAATTGCGTTGCACCGGATGCCGTAGGGTGCCATTTCCAACGCCACACTTTGCACAAGGCCAATCCCACCGAACTTGCTCGCTGCGTAGGCCGAGTTTGCCGCGCTGCCGCGCTTGCCGCTCTTTGAGTTGATCTGGATGATCACACCTGCGCGGCGTGGTAACATTACCCTGCAGGCGTGTTTCATTGTCAAAAAGCTGCCGAACAGGTTCACGTTCATAACCGCACGCCATTTTTCTGCGTCGGCTTGCGCAATCGGTTCAGCTATCAATATACCTGCATTCGCAACCACAATGTCCACGCGGCCGAACCGTTCGATTGTGGTGTCAAACAACGCTTTTACCTGTGGTTCCTGTGTCACATCAGTTTTGTAAGGGACAACGGTTCGGCCAGTTACTTTTGCGATATCCGCTGCGGTTGCTTGTGCGATTTGTTCCTGCACATCAGCAACCACAACGTTGCATCCTTCTTTGGCGAGTCGAAGGCAGATCGCTTGGCCAAGGCCTTGGCCACCTCCGGTCACAATTGCAATTTTGTCTTGCAGTGTCGGTGTCATCTTGCACTAAAGAGATGTTCCAACTCGGTCTCGGCTCTTGCAGTCCAACACCCATTGTCAAGTGCACGTGCAATGGTGGGATAAACCGTGCCAAGCTCACTTAACGGTGTCAACCGTAGCCCTGTTGCAAATGGGTACACAACAATTTTACCCGGCAACAAGTTACGTTCAACGGCACGAATTCCATCAATTGCGCCGTCCAGCCCGGCTACGGCAGCAACAGACAGATTAGTGTCAAGTGTGCCAGCCTTGACTTTCTCTAGCACGGTCTTCATGTCATCGAGTGTCGAACCGCTTGTGCCAACGAAGTAACAACCGCATTCGATGTACGTGTCCAGATCAAGCTCGGCTGTTACATTTGCTGGTATGCCGGCAAAAATGTTCAGGATTGCCCCCTGCGCAGCTTGTCGCACTGCCTGTGCAACCAACTGCGGAGACGGCACTAGCACAACAGCGTAACTGAATTTTTCAGTGAGTTGTTGCTTTGCCGGGTTGTAAATTTGCAGATCGAGTTTGTTTTTGGCTGCGAGCGGCGCAGCGAGCTTGAGCAACGTTGCAAGTCGTTCATCGTTAATGTCGCCCGCGAACACGCTTATACCAGGTAGACCTTGGCACAAATCGCGGATTACATGCATTGTGCCCATCGGTCCGGCTGCGCCGATTATGTTGATCTTGTCACCTGGTCGGATCTCGACTGTTTTGGGGATAACCCTCAGTGCTGCTTCGAGATCAGCGCCAATTGTGCCTACGATTCTGATGCCGCCGTAATGCACGCGACCGATCGGAGTGACAATATTGCGTCCGAACCTGTTGCCGCATTGCAGGATCACAAACAGCCCGCCGGGCGCCAGTTTATCAAAAAGGTTTTCCACAACTTGTGCTTCGCTGCCGAGGTAGATCACGTCGTCAAATTGAGCAGTCGGCAGTGTTTCGGGCTTGCACACCGTAACCTGAGACGGTCCGCCATAGGTGCGCCCAAGCATAGCAATTTGAGCTTCCACGGCCCGTGAAAGCCTGGCATCGGCACAGACAATCAGGCATTTGCCTCCTTGCTTGAGAGTTTGTCGTTGTTTTTCAGCGTAGGCGTCTTCGACACACGCCCACGGTTCGCACAGTGCAATTGCTGATGCCGACAACGTTTCTGGCGCGGGGATCAGCATAGATTCACCCTGCGGCGAGGTGATAACGCGCTCGTCCATTAGGACGAATTGTTGCAATGCGCCTTCGAAGTTGTACCCGAACGCCGAGTTACTGTTCGTCGTTGGCAACCACCGATAATCAGTTTGTACAAGATATCGTTCACCCGGTTTGAATCTTGTGACATTTGGTCCAACGGCGACGATTCTAACCACGGCTTCGTGCCCTGGCACGGTGGGTTTGGTATCCGGCACGTAATGTGGCATCTGTTGCAGCGCACCTGGGTCTATCCCGGCGGTGATCTGGGATTTACGCGGATGTGCCGCGAATTGCCGCAGCAGTTTTAAATCTGAGAAACACAAGCCGCATGCTTCAACCTTACACAAGAGCTGGTATAACCCCGGCGGCGTAACTGGCTTAGCCTCATTTAACACGAGTTGATCCGGGCCAATCAATTGTATGGCCCGTTGGTGTTTTGGAAGCTCAACTGCATTCACAATTAATGCCTTTCACTGTATGCGCGCAAGGATGGTATCCGGCGTTGTGTTGGGAGGCAAGTTGGCCAAGCGCTCTTCGTGCGCTGGCAATAGCTTGCGACCGAGTTGTTCGTAAAACGCATTTTTGGTTGCCACAGAACTGAAATGCTGCTGCGCCCAGGCGCTGAGATAACCAAACCTACTCTGGCGCTGCAGAACCGAGTGCCCGTATGCAATATATGCGCCTTTAAGAAACACAGGCACAAACGGTTTCAACTCATCCGCGTCAAATGAATCCACGAACTTGTTTCCTGGCGCGTTCATTTCGGTGCCGACTATGACCGGCAGGTGGTGTTTTTCCGCCAGTGCAATTAAGTCGTGCAGGTTTTGCAATTTTTGGTCTTTGGCGCCAGGCGTGAAATTGCGGTCGGGTATAATGTTAATGGCTGCTACACCGGTTGACATTGCCACTTGGAGGAGTTCCTCGATGCATTGTTCGCCCTCTGAAGTGCCATCCAGCCACGCCAGCGCCGGAATAGCGCCAGACTCAAGTACGAACCGGTTCATATCGGCCATCACAGGGAACGAGCCTTTACCCGGCTGCACATAACCGACCCCGCCACGCTTCATCGTTTTTGCGCGCAGCAGTGCTTGGAGCTTGTCCGGCTGTGTTGGGCAATCCCCAAGTTTCGATCGCCAAAACGCTGCGCGCGCTGCCATGTCTGGCAGCAACTGTTCGGCTTTCCGCACGTAAGCCTCGCAAATATGCCGTTCAGTTGCGTTACCGTTCGGTGTCAGAGGCAGCACGTCGCGCTCGTAGTCAAGCTCCACCGGCGACATGAACGCATTGACGCGTCTGACCAAGTCCCGGTTCCGCTGCTCGGCGGTGCGGCGCATACCGAGCAGATATTCAGCGGCGAACCCGCTGAGGTTTGCCGAGGTAAACCCCACGCCCATGTGATACGCAATGCCGGGTTCACCTGGCGAATTTATGACGCGGTCTGCGAACTCTGGCACGTACACGCGTGACTCTACACTTACACATGTTTTAAGCTCGAGCAACCTGCCTGCTTCAATGAACTCGTCCAACGCATCAAGCACATCGAAATCAACCACGCCGGCCACAGCTAGGCCATGTTTGCGCGCAAGCCACGCAAACTTCGACGGCGAATAACCGTATGCATTGTACGAAAAGAACGTGTGCACGTGCAGGTTCACGATCTGACGCGGTGTTTCCGGCAGTAAATTATGCTCTCGAGCAAGCTCGACCAGCCGTTCCAAGGCACGGGCACGTGTCCCTCGATCAAAATCATCCAGTGCACGTTCAAGTTGACTGATCTGTTCAGTGTGCATCGGCCAGAAGAAAAACCGACTCCGCATCCGAAAGCAATCCTGTTCCAGCAGCAGCCAAACTTTCCGGGCGGACGCTTCAAGCTCGAGTCCTTTGGCACACGAACAAGCCCAATAGCTAACGGGCAAAATGGAGAGTTAGTTTGCGTCCGAGCTGGTTTACGGTGGTTGGCTGTAGAGCCTGTTCTGTGGTAGCGCAGACTTTAGCGTGCGCCTTTTTCAGTCTTGCGTTTGGTGGGACTGCACTACAAACAGCCAGTTGAGCTGTCGGGACAGCACAGCAAATGCATTAATGCATTATTACAGTTGCAGCCGACCGAGACTGGCGGTTTGACGAATTGTGGGGCTGTATGTGGGTTATTGCAGACTCAGTGTGACGGGGTGGCTTCAGGTAATTTGACCGTCCAAACGCAGGTGTCACTCAGTTCCTGTCCGTTGTGCGTTGCGCGTGCTTCGATGACGTTTTTGCCAGGCTCAAGCTTTACACCTGGCCAAACGAAAATGCATGTTTGGTTTTTGACTTGTTTACCGATTGATTTGCCGTTCACGAACAGCTCCACATCGGCTGCGTTCGAGTACAATTTCACGTCCGTGACGAGGTTGGTCCGCTCGGTGAATCGGCGGCTTGTGATGTATAGGACTGGGTCATCCGACCAGTTCGCCTTATAAAAGTAGAATGCGTCCTTGCGCACTTTACGGTCGTAGGTCACGAGACCTTTATCGTTCAGGCCCTTTATTCCACCTTCGTTGCGCCACCAGCTTGTGAAATCGAACATGTTCCAGATGAACGTGCCCCAGATGTAATTGCGTTGGGCCATCTGTGGCCAGAGCGTTTCATGCACAATAGCCTGCCATTCCTCAGGATGCCACGGCCCGTCATGTTTCGGTTTGCGCGCAGGCAATTCATGGTGCTCGATATTGGCGCCTGCGCCATATTCACTTACGCAGTAACACAGTAACCGGCCTGTGCCGCGGTAGCTTTCGAGTCGCGCCGGGATCTCGTCCAGCTCACCCCATTCCGGATACCACCCCGGATATATATTCCAGCCAAGCCAATCGGTGATTTTGTTCATTTGCGGCCAGCCAAATGTGCAAGTAGCCGCAATTGTGGGCCGGGTTGGGTCTTCTGCTTTTGCTAGCTTGTGCAGGTCGGACAACAACCGATGCGGATCTGGGTTGTTCGGCCGTAGTTCGTTGTAAAGGCTCCAGCAAAAAATCGATGGGTGATTGATGTTTTGTCGGATCAAGTCGAGCAACTGACTCCGTGCGTTTTCGGCAAAGGCCGGTTCGTGGGCTACCCTGTCAACCAGTGGCAGCTCAGCCCAGACAAGCAGCCCTGCCTTGTCACATAAGCTGTAGAAATAATCACTGTGCTGATAATGCGCGCAGCGCACAGCTGTGGCACCCATATCCAAAATCAACGCTAGGTCTTCCTCTTGGTCTGCTTTACTGATTGCCCAGCCTTTATTTGGGCGGTCTTGGTGTCGGTTAACCCCTCGGATTGGATACGGCTCGCCGTTTAGCAGGAACCCACCCTCTGGGTCGGTACTAAACCACCGCAGGCCGAGCGGTTGGGTGACGGCGTCAATTACATTGGTGCCATCACGCAGCTCAGCAACGGCACAGTACAAATACGGGTCCTTACGTCCGTGCCAGAGGCGTGGGTTTTGAATGAACAGCCGCGTATGAAACGGCTCGGTCACGTTTGGTTGCGATATGATTTGTTGCTTGCTGTTTGTGATTTGATTGCCAGCGGCGTCCAAGACTGTTGCAACGAAAGTTAACTGCCGACGCCGACGTGTGCCATTTGACACCTGCACCGTCAGGTCAACAACAGCTTGTGTTCGGGTGACCAAGGTTTGCAACCACGCAACCCCAGGTGATCCGTGATCTGTGGGATCGAAACATACGTCTGCTGTCTCAATAATGTGGACCGGCCTATACAATCCGCCGAACACACAAAAATCACCGCTCAATGGTGCGATGTCGTTTTCAGCCGCGTTGCTCACGCGCACAGCCAACAGGTTCGTTCCAGTAGGTGAGAGTCGGCGGGTAATCTCGAAACAAAATGCACCAAACGCACCGCGGTGTTGACCGATCTGAGTTCCGTTGACGTAGACGTCGGCAACCGAGCCAGCCGCCTCGAACTTAAGGAAATATCGCCTGTTCTGTTTCCGCACGCCAACGGGTAACTTGAGCCGATACCAACCCGGACCGCGATAGTATCGGTTACCCCGTTGCGCGTCTTCCCAACCCCAATTATGCGGCAGCATCACAGTCTGCCAATCAGAGTCATCAAAACTCTGTTGCTCAGCTCCGTTAAAATCGCCCAGCTTAAACCGCCAGCCGGCATCGAGTCGCACGCTTTCTCGCCCAGTCACATGCACCGCAAATGCAGCACTGCACAGCCAAGTCAGCCAGACAATTTTTCCCCATTGCATATGACAGACATTGCAAGACGTGATCGCTGCACTCAAGGCAGAAATTGGCGTGCCTGGATTTTCTCCGGTTTGGTTAACCTTCGCCTGTCAACTTTAAGGGCGGTTCGACAGGTTTGATTTCGGGCAAATTTTTTCCCGGGATACTGCCACCCAGCTCGGCCAATCGTTCGCCTGCAGGGCGCAGGCGTGCATGATAGCTGCGCGCGGCATCATCAAATGCTTCGGTCGCCTTTCTTAAACCATCACCGATGCGCTCGAAGTGTTCGATAAAAGTCACAACGCGCTTGTAAAAGTCTTGAGCTGCCTCAGCGATTTTTCGTGCATTTTCGGTTTGTGCGTGTTGTTGCCAGCTCACGCTGACCGACCGAAGTATTGCGATCAACGATGCTGGCGTGGCTAGAATGATTTTCTTGCTTGCTGCCCATACAATCAGGTCGCGATCGCCCTCGAGAGCAGCGCTGAACAGTGACTCGGCCGGCAAAAACAGCACAACATAATCAAGTGCGTTCGTGAACTGGCTGGGATAATCGCGGTCGGCCAATGCCTTGATTGTACTTTTGAGTTTTGCTGCATGCGCAGCGAGCGCTTTCGAGCGCTCGGCTGGGTCTGCGGTATCAAGAGCACTCAGGAAATCCAACTCGGGGACCTTCGCATCCACAATGATTACCCTGTCACCCGGCAGATGAACAATCAGGTCCGGCTTGGCCTCGCCGGATTGCGTCTGTTCGCTGAAATCGCAGTGTGCACTCATGCCGGCTACTTCAACAACCCTACGCAGGGTTTCTTCCCCCCAACGTCCCCTTGCGCGATCTGAGCGCAGGACCATCCTGAACTGTTGCGTTTCCTGAGCTAACACCTGGCTTTGCTGCGCAAGGCTTTCGAGCTGCTTTTTTACCTCACCCAACGCGGTTGCCTGGTCGCGTACACTCTCGTGCAACCGTTTTTGGTAGGCTTCAAGTTGTTCCTTCAGCGGCTGGACAAGACTTCGGATTGCCTCCTGGCGCTGTGCCAGGTCGCCCTTGGCAGCCTCGTGGAATTTGGCGACGGCTTCGGTGATGCGGTCAATAAACTGCGGCTGCAACTCGCGCAGTGTGTCTGCGCTCAGCGCCTTGAACGCATCGCGCAACTCGACCAAAGTCTGTTCGCGTGTGCGTTTGGTTTCTTCGAGCAGTTGCTGTGCAGCGGCATGTTTTGCTTCGGCGGCGGCTCGTGCTTCATTTGCTTCGGTCAACCGATCGCGCAACTGCATCAGCTCATTTTCGCGTTGTGCAAGTTGCCTGCGAAGTTCTGCTTCTGCACCTGTCTTGCTGCGTCCGTACAACCAGCCTATGAACAGCCCCAAGAACGCACCAAAAACAAATGCAATTGCAAGTTGGAAACCGAGTGGCATGTGAAAAATCTACGTTGTAGCCGCGGCCGTTCGCAACCCGAAAGCAGCGTGCGCGTTTGCCACATTAGAATCTCAAGGAGCCGGCTTTGTAATATCTCGTTCACGGTTCAGATTTAGCCGGCGCGAAATAAACCATTGAACAGAACGCTTCAGTCTGCTTTGCGCTTAAACCCGAGTTGCCATGCAGGACTGTCCTGTGCCGGTGGTGGGATGAACAACTTACTCTTTCCATGCAGCCACCAACCGCACAAAACGATTCGTTATCCTGCAAATGCGCTTGTCGTCTAGCTCGTGCTGCGCGCCGTTCAATCCGGTTAAGGGTTTTATGTTGCGTCAAACCAATTCCCAGTGAACGCTAATAATGCGCGATGACTTCTATTTCAACCTTGGCGCCTTTGGGTAGGGCGGATACTTCCACTGTCGAACGCGCCGGATGATCGGTACCGAAATGCCTTGCATAGACTTCATTCATCCCGGCGAAGTCGTCCAGATCGGCAAGGAACACCGTCGTTTTAACCACATCCGCCAGTGTAAGGTTTTGGTCTGCAAGGATGTTTTTAATGTTCTGGAGTGTGCGTTCGGTTTGCGTGCGTATGTCGTCGCCGACAAGCTGTCCTGTGGCAGGGTCGAGTGCAATTTGACCTGAACAGAACAATAAGTCGCCCACTCGCACAGCAACACTGTATGGGCCGATTGGTGCGGGTGCGTTTGCAGGTCTGATGATCTTCTTTGTCGTCATAAATGTGCGCTGGTTAATTCTGTGTGCAATTTCAATCCCGCTCGTTGCCAAGTCAAGATTTACCATATCGAAGCGCGAACAGCAGCGCTAGTACGCAGTTGTTTTGGTACAAGGACGACCCGCAAATCAAAGTCAGGGTCAAAAGCCGCGACTCTGGCTGCGGTTGTCTGCAAATTTTGCGGGGGGCAACGCCAGCCGAAATTGGCGGCTTCCATTGTGCAGCACGCACATGTTAAATAGGCTTCGAATGGAGGGCGAGGGGCACCATTTCGTAGTTCGTCAGGCTGTTGTAAAACCACGCGGGTTGACGCTTATTGAGTTGCTGGTTCTCATTGCGATCATAGCGATCATCGCCGCGCTGTTGCTGCCAGTGCCGAGCTAAAAGCCACACAAGCGGCCTGCCTCGGCAACATGCGGCAAGGCTAAGAGCAGCCAATGGACAAAGCCCGTTGCTTGATGGTGTATCAGCGGCAAGCGCCTAGCCCTACAGCGATTTTGTGCGTGAGCATTACCGGTTCCCCGGTTGTCGGTGAACAAGGCTTCGAAAAAGGCCCAGCCGCGCTTTGACAGTTACCCGAGCGTAAAAATTACTTTTTGCCCAACGCGTAAGCCGAATTGTTTGGCGGCGCTGTCACGGTTAACCGCGATTTCAAGCAAACCGCTTGAGCCGAAAACTGCCACCGGTTGGCCGGCTTTCACTGAACCGTAAAACTCTGCCAGCGCGCATCTTAGTTTTCGCCCTATCTGGACTTGCGCACGCGCTGATTCGCTGGGGACAACGTCGGTTTCTGCAATGTTCGTAATCGCGTTTCCAAACCTGTCAATGTACACGATCTCTCCCTTAATCACGTTCTTGCGTTTGGCTGGTTCAGGCCACGGGAGCTTGACAATCTCGGTTAGTTCCGGACCGAGCATCCGGATTTGCAATCCCTTGCTCAAATGCGCGGCTACTGGGGCAAAGATATCGCGCCCATGAAAAGTACGGCTCAGAGGCTTTAGACGAAACCGTTCATTTTTGATCAGCCTCATTGTGCGGATTTTTTCGCGTCGCAGCGCCCAGCTCAAAACACCGTTGTCCGGCCCAACGAAGAAATAGTCTCCTGTCTCGACTGCAATTGCACCTCGTGCACTGCCAACGCCGGGATCGACAACCACCACGTGCACAGTGCCTTTCGGTGCGAATTTATAACTTGCAGCCAGCGCGAATGCGCCTGCAGAAATGTCGCCCGGCGGTATCTCGTTTGTTATGTCGATTACAGTTGCGCGCGGGTTAATCTTTAACATCACGGCTTTCATCGTCCCGACAAACCAATCCCGCGTGCCGAAATCTGTAATGAGCGTGATCAGGTCCACGCCACAAAATTTACATTGATCTGCTGCCAACCGGAACAGAAGAATCCAGGCGCGATGCCGCAGAGTAAGTTTGTCGTTATTACGGGAGTGTCGCGCGGGCTCGGCCGTGCGATGGTAAGCGAGTTTATTCGGGCTGGACACAAAGTTGCTGGGTGCGCTCGCTCAGCAGACGCAATCGCACAGCTTCGCGCCAGTTGTGGTTCACCGCATGACTTTGCCGTGGTGGACGTGTCTGCTGACGCTCAGGTAAGCGCATGGGCTGAACGTGTGCTGAAAGCCCACGGCGCGCCTGACCTGTTGATCAACAATGCTGCTTTGATAAATCACAATGCGCCGTTGTGGGAGGTCAGCGCCGAGGAATTTTCACAGGTTGTTGACGTGAACATCAAAGGAGTTGCAAATGTAATCCGGCGATTTGTACCTGAAATGATCCGGCGGGGCAGGGGTGTCATTGTCAACATCAGCTCTGGCTGGGGTAGATCTGCAGACGCACAGGTCGCACCGTACTGCGCAACCAAATGGGCTATTGAAGGCATGACATTGGCTTTGGCACAGGAACTACCGCATGGGCTAGCTGCAGTTGCGCTTAACCCAGGCGTAATTAATACGGCAATGTTGGAGAGCTGCTTTGGCGCAGCAGCAAAAAACTATCCGAGCCCGATAGAATGGGCAAAACGCGCTGTGCCGTTCATGCTTGAGCTGGAACCACGTGACAACGGCAAACAATTGACAGTGCCAAGTGTGCCGACCGATTAGCCGGGGCTGCTTGACTTGTTTAGTGCTGGCGGTACGTTGTTCGTGTGGCAAACACGAGCGGCAAAAAGAGAAGACCCCGCGCAATGTTGCTTGGCGTCGGGCTTGACTCAGACGGTCACAAACGCGTGACCGAAGGCCCGAACTTTTTGCTTGTGGGCGGTTCAGAAGAGACACACGAGGCAATGACCGAAAAGGTTATCAAGATAAACGAAAAGCTCAAAACCGCCGGTAAAACACTCGAAACAGTGAGCCGCGAACAGTTCGACGACATTGCACATTCGGTGGGGTTGCGCAAGGGCCCATCGAAAGGCCGATGAGCAGGTTTAACTAGTTGCGCGATCGTGCAAGTCGTGGGTGGGTATAACTGTTTTCTTGCTGTCTCATGTACGGTCAGTTACTTGTCAGAACCTTTCTGAAAGCTCCTGAAGTTTTGTTTCCATAGGTTCGCCAGGCTGCACGCAATGCATGGGGTAAAGCGTGCATTTGGCCATGATCAAATCTGCAAAAAGTTGTTTCCCGGCTAGTCGGCCAGTCTGAATTTGAGCGCAGGCGTATAGTGAGAGAAGTACAGGTAAACAACATTATAGAGTGATTCTACCCCAGCGGCGCGGGCCGCTCCCGGGCTTTAAGTGGTTGCTTTTCGAGTGCGGCTGTGACGTGACCACAAAACGCACAGGTTCTTCTTCGAAAAATTAGGAATGCGCGCACCGACCGCGCACGCGCTACGGCGGCCTAATCAGGTTTGGCTGAGACTTCCTGTTTGGACTTTCGACTGTTCACATGTGACGGTACCGGGACGTAACAGTGCGGTGTTCGTTCTGCTACAAGTCGGGAGAGGCCTGCTGTGGAACGGTTCGTTTGCACAGTAAGTCACCACAGGATGTTGTGCTTTCGGTTTCTCAGTTCCTACGTCATTGGTCAGGCACGTCAGTGTGCAGCAGAGCAGAACCGAACGCACTTGTGCACTAAAAAGTTTTGCGATGGATTGGCATTGTGCACACCGCACCCTTTCAGATTTATGTCACCTTGCGTTCTGGCTTGGGACAAGTAATGTTGTTGCCAATTTAAGTGCGCCGAGAACTGCATGGACGAGCAGTACTTTATTGACCTCGTTTATTTAGCGACATTTTGCGCAGGCGGGCTGGCATTTGCGCTGGCGCCGTTTGCTTTGGTGCGTTTATTGGCGCCACGCAAAACACGCGCCACGGCGAACAAGACCATGCAGCCTGTCGAGTGCGGCATAGACCCAATCGGTGATGCGTGGATTAGGTTCGGTGCGGTTTACTACCTGTACGCGCTTGTATTTGTGGCTTTCGCAGTTGACGTGTTGTTTTTGGTTCCCGTTGCGCTCGTGTACGACCGCAGGTTTGAGCTTCGGGATTTTGTGGAGCTGGTGATTTTTGTTGGTGTGCTGTCGCTAGTGATCATTTACGCGTGGAAGAAAGGCTACTTCGAATGGCGGATCAACAAACTAAATGCTTGAGGAATCACGCCGACGGATCGGCATTCGCGTCAGGCAACCAGATCCAGTTTGCTAAGCTGGAACAGTTGCTGGATTGGGGCCGAGCCAACTCGCTTTGGCCGCTTACGTTCGGGCTGGCTTGCTGCGCAATCGAGATGATGGCCACCGGCGCGTCGCGATTCGACCTTGCACGGTTTGGCGCTGAGGTGTTTCGGCCCTCGCCACGCCAGGCTGATGTGATGATCGTTGCTGGTACTGTGAATTGGAAGATGGCTGGCCCGATCAAGACTCTGTACGACCAAATGCTCGAGCCGAAGTGGGTAATTGCATTTGGGAACTGCGCAATTTCAGGCGGGCCGTTTGTGTTCTCCGGCCAATACGCCGTGGTTGAGGGTGTTGACAAACTTTTTCATGTGGACGTTTACGTGCCGGGCTGCCCACCACGGCCCGAAGCGCTCATTGAGGGTATTCTTACACTTGAAGAAAAAATCACTGGCAAACGCCGCTGGCCGAGGGTAAGTGCGCAATGAACACGCTCATTGAAGAACTTAAGTCAGCTTTTGCGAAGCTGGTTGTTGCAGGTGCTTCAAGTGCTATTTCGCATAATGCCAAACCGGTCGAGGTGCATACCTTTGATCCCCAATTGAAAGGGTATCACTTGGACGTCATGGTTCAAGCCGAGGCTGTGGTCGCCGCAGCCGAGGTCGCCGACAGGTTCGGGTTCGCTATTGACACAATTACGGGTGTTGACTGGATTGCTGTGGGGGAGATAGAAGTGGTTTATGACTTTTTCCATCCGCAGCACGGTTTGCATTTAGTAGTGCGCACGCGCGTGCCCCGGGATAATCCGGCGCTGCCGACAATTCAGGGTGTTTTTCCAGGAGCAAACTGGCACGAGCGCGAAACGCACGATTTTTTTGGCATAAGTTTCATTGGCCATCCCAACCTGACACCGTTGCTTTTGCCGGAGGACGCCAATTACCACCCTCTGCGGAAAGATTTCCAAAATGCAGCTCCAGCAACAAGTTGAGTTGACTGACGCAGCGGGGCAGGTCCGGGAAACGTTCGTGCTCAACGTCGGGCCGCAACACCCTGCCACACACGGCGTGCTCCGGCTCAAGCTCACTATGGACGGTGAGTACGTACTCAACGCCGAGCCTGTGATCGGCTACGTGCATCGTATGCACGAGAAGATGGGTGAGAACCGGACTTATGTGCAGTTTTTGCCTAACCCGAGTCGGGTAGATTACCTGTCGGCGATGCACTACATGCACGCTTTTGTGGGCGTGGTCGAGCGCGCCCTTAACATACAAGTGCCGCCCCGCGCCGAGTACATCCGCGTGATCACCTCTGAGTTGAACCGGATTGCAAGTCACTTGGTGTGGTTTGGTGCGTTTTTGCTCGATCTGGGTGCATTCACGCCATTGTTGTTTGCGTTCGACGACCGCGAAAAGATTCTTGACTTGCTTGAAAGCATCTCCGGCTCGCGCCTGACTTACTGCTATTACAGGTTCGGAGGGGTGTGCAACGACATTGACGAACCGTTTATCGAAGGTGTACGCGCATTTGTTAAGCACATGTGGCCACGGCTGAAGATGTACCACAAGCTTGTCACTGAAAACATCATCCTACGCAAGCGGTTAGAAGGCGTTGGAGTGATCAGTGCGCAGTTGTGTCGCAAATACGGCGCAACTGGCCCGGTGTTGCGCGGCTCGGGAGTTGCGTGTGATGTGCGTAGGCTCGAACCATACTCAGTTTATCAGCAGTTTGAGTTCGACGTGCCGCATTTTACCGAGGGCGACTGCATGGCGCGTTACAAGGTCAGAATGGAAGAAATCAGGCAAAGCTTGCACATAATAGAGCAGGCAGTAGCCAAACTGCCAACCGGCCCTGTGATGGCGGAAAAGGTGCCACGCGTCCTTAGGCCGCCAGCGGGTGATTACTATTTCGCGGTAGAAGCCGCACGTGGCAGATTCGCGATTCGGCTTGTCAGTGATGGCAGCGAGATCCCATACCGGCTGAAGCTACGCTCACCGTCGTTTTCGAACCTTGCGCTGTTTGGTGAGGCGGCTCGTGGGTTACTTTTACAGGATGCACTCGCGTTGTTGGGCAGTTTGGACCTTGTAATACCGGATGTTGACAGATGAAGGTTTCATGACGATTCCAGAGCCATACCGTTTGGTTGCGTATCTGATAGGTGCGTTGGCCTTCGTGGGCCTTAACGCAGCATATTTGGTATGGATGGAGCGAAAGGTATCGGCCCGGGTCCAACGCCGAGTCGGTCCGACTGAGGTTGGACCAGGAGGGTTGCTCCAACCTATTGCAGACGGGTTAAAGCTGTTAAGCAAGCAACTGGTCGTTTTACCTGAGGCCGACAGGGTATTGTTCAGGCTTGCGCCTGTATTCGTCATGGCCCCAGCACTAATGTGCCTTGCCGTAATCCCGTTCGGCGCAGGCGTGGGCGCACGCGATTTCAACCTCGGTCTTTTGTTGGTGTTTGCCTTCGGCTCGATCAATGTACTAGCAATACTGTTGGGCGGATGGGCATCAAGGAACAAATATTCAATTATCGCGGCTGCGCGTGTCGTGTCGCAAAACGTAGCATACGAAATCCCGATGCTACTTGTTGTTACGACAATGTTGCTAACCACAGGCACGATGAACCTGCGGGAGATTGTCGAGGAACAAGCCGGCGGAGTATGGAATTGGAACATCGTCAAGCTGGGCGCTAATCCGCTGATGCCAGTTTTGTTTCTGATCTTTTTTGTCTGCATGTTGGCTGAGACGAACCGTGCGCCGTTCGATATGGCTGAGGCCGAGAGCGAGCTCGTTGCAGGCGCGTTTACAGAGTACGCCGGCATGGGTTTCAGCGTGTTTTTCATGGCCGAGTACGCGAACATAGTTGTTGGTTCTGCAGTTGCAACAGTGCTTTTTTTGGGCGGATGGCAAAGCCCGGTGGGGGTACTGCCTGGTGCGTTCTGGTTTTTGCTCAAGCTTTATGTACTTGTGTCCGTAGTGATGTGGATACGCTGGACATTCCCGCGCACACAATTTTATAGGCTTTTGAACTTGTCGTGGAAGATTCTCATTCCCGGTGCAATCGGCGCACTGGTTTTGACGGCTGCTATGCTGAAGCTGATGTGAACATGATCGCCGCGCTTAAAGAGGTTTACATCGGGTTGCAAAGCTTGGCAGTCGGCATGGCAATCACGCTGAAACAGTTCTTCAGCCGGCCTGTGACAGTCCATTACCCATGGCAAACACTCGAATTACCCGCGCGTTATCGTGGCCATATCGTTCTTGTGTGTGATGAGCAGACCGGCCGGCTCCGATGCATTGCGTGCAAGGCATGCGAACGCATCTGCCCGAGCGATTGCATATTCGTCGATGGAGTCAAGCGTCCCGGTGAAACGCGCAAGTCTGTAACCGAGTTCAACCTCGATTTTACAAAGTGCAGTTTGTGTGGGCTATGCGTCGAGGTGTGCCCGGTTGACGCGCTCGCATTTTCAAAGCGGTACAACCTTGCAAGCACGCAAAAGTCCGACTTTGATGCGATTGACCTGTACAAGTTGGCGACCGCTAAATTCGAAAAATGAACGATTTTCCTGCACTTGAGTATCTAGCGCGCGCTGTGTTTGTGCTAGCCATGTTGGCAACCGTATGCGGCGCGTTAATTGCGGTATTGAGCAAGCGGATCATTCGCAGTGTGGCCGGGCTTGCATTGTGCTGCATCGGGCTGGCGGGTTTATACTATTTCCTACATGCACCGTTTCTTGCGCTGATGGAGATTCTGATCTATGTGGGGGCAGTTTGCGTGACAATCGTGTTTGCAGTCATGCTCGCTGAGCCGGATGAACCGCCACAGCGCGAATCGCGCACGGCAGCGCTTCTATGGAACGCTGCAGCTGTTGGCTGCAGTGCAGGGGTGTTTTATGCAATTGCCAAAACCGCACTCAACCATCCATGGCCCGCACCAGGGCACCTGGTCAAGCCGGACACGGTGCGCGAGATCGGCACCGCGTTTTTGACCACGCATGCTTTAGCGTTCGAGTTGATTTCAGTGGTGTTGGTTGTGGCGATAATCGGCGCGCTTGTGGTCGCGCGTCTGGGGAGGGCAAAATCATGAGTTTCGATTACGACAGACCAGAGCTTTACCTTGGTATTGCTGCGTTTTTGCTGGCCGCAGGTGTATTCGGTCTGGTTCGCCGGCGCACCTTCATTGGGATTTTAATTGCTGGGGAGCTGGTGTTTTCGGGGGCGGCACTTAATTTCATTGCTATGAACAGGTTCTTTGCAGGCGATGGTGTAACCGGTCAGGTTTGCGTGTTGTTCATCATGGGGCTTGCAGCCGCCGAAATCGCCATTGCACTTGGGATTTGCATAGCCGTGTACAGGCATCATAAAACAGTCGGCTCGAAAGATGTGGCTGAGCTGCGAGGATGACGGGATGCAAATTGTCCAAGACATACGGTTAGTTTGGGCAGTGATTACGCCGCTGCTCGGCGCGGTCTTGATCATCGCGACCGGCAAACGACCGAACCTGCGCGACACGTGCTCATTCCTTACAGCGGCTGCGTTGTTCGGTTTGGTCGTATGGATGATACCGGATGTGCACGGAGCTCAGATGTTGCAGTTTACCCTGTTCAAATTGTTTCCAGGCGCAAGTATTGCATTACGAGCAGACTCGCTTTCGATGATTTTTGCTTTGGTGGCGTCGTTTCTGTGGGTGCTGACGGTCTTTTATTGTGTCGGTTACATGCGCGGACTAAATGAGCACGCGCAGACACGGTTTGCCGCGTGTTTTGCGCTGGCGTTGTTCGGCGCAATCGGCTGCGCGTTCTCGGACAACATACTGACGCTATACCTGTTTTATGAGATTGTGAGCATCGCAACCTATCCGTTAGTAGCGCATCATCAGGACAAAGAAGCATACGAAAGCGGCAAAAAGTACCTTACGTACCTTGTGGGGGCGGCTAAGGCACTGGTGCTGCCTGCAATGGTTGCGCTTTACGTGTTTACTGGCAGCCTACAATTTGCACACGATGTGCGCACCGGGATCATCCCGCCGGATGCAAATCGCGGAATTGTCACGGCGCTATACGTTTGTTTTCTCCTCGGGTTTTCGAAAAACGCGCTTATGCCGTTGCACAACTGGTTGCCTGCTGCGATGGTTGCGCCCACACCGGTAAGTGCACTACTGCACGCTGTGGCAGTTGTTAAAGCCGGCGTCTTTGCAACTGTTCGCGTGATGCTTTACGTGTTCGGCGTCGAAAAAATGACGGCGCTGAATTTAGGAATGCCGACGGCTTATTTTGTGTCGGTTACAATAATTGTTGCATCGGTAATTGCGCTCACGAAAGACAACCTGAAGTTGCGCCTTGCATACTCGACTGTCAGCCAGCTAGCGTACGTGATATTAGGGGTGGCATTGTTAACTCCGGCAGGTGTTGAAGGAGGATTGATTCATATTGCAGCTCATGCGCTCGGCAAGATAACGCTGTTTTTCTGCGCGGGGGCGATTTATGTGGCGGCGCGCAAGCAAAACATATCAGAAATGCACGGCCTGGGCCGCGCCATGCCGGTTACTTTTGCTGCATTCGGCCTAGCGTCACTAAGCATGATTGGCGCGCCGCCAGTTGGTGGGTTTGTATCCAAGTGGTATCTACTACTTGGTGCGTTGGATGCGGGGTCGGTCTTGGTCGTTTGTGTGCTTGTAGTGAGCACAGTGCTTAATGCGGCGTATTTTGCGCCGGTCGTTTACCAGGCATTTTTTAGCCAGCCGGACCTCAGCGATCCCAACGGGCAGTTGCGCGAGGCCGATTTGCGAATGGTTGTCCCTTTGAGTCTGACTGCGGTACTCTCGGTGGCACTAGGGATTTATCCCAAGATCTTCATTTACTTTGCCAAAGAACTGTTCGCTGTTTCATAGCTATGGTCAACTGGATTGAATTTATGCGCAAACGACCGCAGACAGTAGTCCGTGTCAGCTTTGTCGTGCTTGCTGTGCTGGTCGTGTTGGATGCGATTCCGGGTGTAATTGGAAAGGAACAAGCTCACACGCAGCTTGAGCGGATACCGGGTTTTTGGGCTGTGTTCGGTTTTCTGGGTTGCGCATTGCTTATTGTGGCATCGAAGCTGTTTGGCCGCGCTGGCGTTGTGCAAAACGAAGACTATTACGACCGAGTAGGTGGAAACGATTCGAACGGAAAATGGCAATGAGCCTTTCTTGCATTACGCGTTATGTCTGATTTTTGGGTTCATCCCTCGTTGATATTAATTTTGGGCGCGCTGCTGTTGCGGCTTGTGCCGAAGCGGCTTAGGGGCGGGTACCTACTGGTTGTGCCACTGCTCGTGTTTGTGCGCGTTTGCACGATGCAAAAAGGCGTATTTGGGCAGGTTGATTTCCTTGATCGGTTGCTCACGTTTGGACGCGTGGATGCGCTTAGTGCTTTTTTTGGGCATGCGATGGCGTTGATAACATTCATTGGCACGCTTTACGGGCTGCACGTAAAAGAACCTGGTCAACACATTGCAGCTTGGCTTTACGCAGCCGGTTCGTTGGGCGCAATTTACGCAGGTGACCTGCTGACACTGTTCGTGTTTTGGGAACTGATGGCATTTACGTCGGTTTTTTTGGTTTGGTACCGGCGCACAGCACAAGCAGTTGCAGCGGGATACCGGTATTTGCTTGTACACGTGGCTGGGGGCGGATGTTTGCTTGCCGGTATAGTTCTTTATGGAAGCGCTACAGGCGGCAGTTTCAGTTTCGAGTTGTTCGATACTAGGAACATGTCGGCTGGCAATTGGCTCGTGTTAATCGGTTTTGCGTTAAATGCTGCGGTACCACCATTGCATGCATGGCTGCCGGATGCGTATGCGGAAGGGACAGTTGTCGGGTCGGTTTTCATGTGCGCAATTACAACCAAGACCGCAGTTTATGCGCTATGCCGTGGGTTTATGGGCCTGCCAATTCTCGTTCCGCTGGGTGTAATCATGGCGCTGTACGGTGTTGTGTATGCAGTGTTGGAAAACGACAGCCGCAAGTTGTTGGCTTACCATGTTGTGAGCCAGGTCGGGTTCATGGTCACTGGGGTTGGGCTTGGCAGCGAGCTTGCAATAAATGGTGCGTGTGCACACGCGTTTGCTCACATCATATACAAGGGATTGCTGTTTATGGGATGCGGCGCTGTGTTGCACATGACAGGCCAGAGCAAGTTCACTGAGCTAGGGGGCCTATGGCAAAAGATGCCGTTGGCACTTGTTTTTACTGTCATAGGCGGGCTTTCAATCTCGGCTTTTCCGTTGCTCAGCGGCTTTGTCAGCAAGCCAATGATCATAGCCGCAAGTTACGAGCTGCATCGTCCGTGGGTGGGCATGTTGTTGATGCTGGCATCGGTGGGCACTTTCTTGCACACGGGGTTGAAGGTGCCGTACTTCATCTGGTTTGGCAAAAACAATTGCAAGCCCGATACCTGGGCACGGGCCAAAGATGCGCCATGGAACATGAACGTCGCGATGGCAATTGCGTCAGGGTTGTGCATTTTCATTGGATGTTACACGCCGTATCTGTACGGCCTGTTGCCGTTTCCAGTGCATTTCAACCCGTACACCCCATATCACATTTCCGAGACGCTTCAATTGCTTCTATTTACTGGCTTGGGCTTTTTTGTGTTCCTGAGGAAACTTGTGCCGGAACCTACAATCAGTCTGGACACGGACTGGTTTTACCGTCGGGGTTGGAATCTTTTTGTGCGGTTTGCTAGGCAGCATGTGCAGCGGTTTGATAATTGGCTGGGTGAACTTTACCGCGTAGCCGGGCTTATACCGGTAACGAGTTTGGCGATGGTTGCCAATCTTTTCGACATCCGTATTGTTGACGGTTTTGTTGACGGCGTTGCAACGGCTGTACGCAGTATTGGCGCGCGATTTAGAACCGCTCAGCGCGGAGCAGTTCAAGAGAGTCTGACACTGGCATTTGCGTTTTTGCTGTTTCTGCTTGTTGCAGTTGCATTGCTTTTGTGACGGAAACAATGGACCTACTTAAGCATACCGGACCGATTCCATTACTGAGTGTGCTTGTTTTTGCGCCACTTTGCGGTGCAGTTGTGGCATTGGCACTCAGGAACGAGCACGCGATACGCTGGTGGACACTGGCTTTTACGCTCTTTGAAGCGGTGTTTTCGGTACAGCTTTATTGGAATTTTAACTTACAGACGGCCCCGTTTCAGTTTGTCGAGCATGCGCCTTGGATACCGTGGCTGGGCGCAAATTATGCGCTCGGCGTGGACGGTGTAAGCTTGTTGCTAGTGTTACTGACGACATGTTTGCTGCCGTTATGCGTGCTGTGTTCATGGTACCAAATTAAGCATCGTGTCAAAGAGTTCATGGTTTGCCTGCTGGTGCTTGAGAGCGCGCTGGTGGGCATGTTTTGCGCACTGGACTTTGTTTTGTTTTTCGTGTTTTGGGAGGCGGTGCTTGTGCCGATGGCACTCGTAATAGGCATATGGGGTGGACCACGCCGCTCTTATGCAGCACTCAAGTTCTTCGTCTATACAATGGCTGGCTCGGTATTTTTGCTTGTGGCAATCATTGCACTTTATTTGCATAGCGGTACCTTCAGTATCCCTGAATTGATGGCTGGCAAATTCTCCCGATCGTATCAGATTTGGGTTTTTCTTGCATTTGCAGTTTCATTTGCTGTCAAGGTACCAATGTTCCCGCTCCACACTTGGTTGCCTGCAGCGCATGTTGAAGCACCAACAGCCGGCAGTGTTTTGCTTGCGAGTGTTTTGCTGAAAATGGGCACGTACGGTTTTGTGCGGTTTTGCCTGCCTATTACACCCGAGGCAACCAGGCTATTTGCACCGTGGCTGGTTGGTTTGTCTGTTGCAGCAATTGTTTACGGCGGGTTGGTTGCGCTTGCGCAGAGTGATTTGAAGCGGCTTGTGGCGTATTCGAGCATCGGGCACATGGGGTTTGCGACGCTTGGGATTTTTGTGCTTAACAAAGCCGGGCTTGATGGCGCGATGTTTGTAATGATTAATCACGGCGTAACAACAGGCGCATTGTTTATTGCTGTGGGTATCATTCATGAACGGCTTCACACACGCGCGTTGGATCGCGCAGCCGGCCTCGGTAAGTTCATGCCTGTGTTCGCGGCATTATTTGGTGTGTTCGCGCTTTCTTCACTTGCGTTTCCCGGCACGAACAGTTTTATAGGCGAGTTCATGGTTTTGACAGGAGCCCTTGGTTGGGCGCGCGAGTTGTGGGACTCATGGGCAGCAAGGCTGGTTGTTTTGGCAGTGGCCGGGGTGGTGATCGCGGCGGCTTACAACTTGCGAATGCTCCAGCGCGTTGCGTTTGGAGGTGCGGTTAACCCGGATCACACCGGCGTAAACGACCTCGATGCGCGCGAATTACTGACGTTGTTGCCTCTGTGTTTCTTCGTTTTTTGGATCGGGCTAAACCCCGGGCCATTTATGCGCGTTTGGCAGGCAAGCGTTGAATCCCTATTGCAACGGTTTTGAGGCAGCACTGCTATGGATGATCCAATCGCATTTTTGCCTGAACTGATTTTTGGCGCGGGTGCGCTGGCGTTGTTTGTTTTGGCGCTTGGCAATGCCAACGTGGCGCACGCCAGGCGCTTGGCAGTTGGCATTGCGTTAGCAGCAGTTTTGAGTTGCATTGTGGCGCTTAGGAGTGATGCGCTTCTGTTCGACGGTACATACCGCGTGGACTTTTTTTCGCAATTCTTGAAGTTGCTTCTTGCAGTTGGGTATCTCGCAGTTGTGCTCGTAAGTGGCGAGCTGCCAGACATACGACCAGACGTTAAACCCGAGTACTTTCTTTTCGTAACATTGAGCGTTTCGGGGCTCGTGACGTTGGTAAGCGCGGCCGAATTGATTACAATGGTAATCTCACTCGAGCTTGTATCGGTACCACTTTACGCGCTTGTAGCGATGCGACGTGAAGGGGCCGACCGGCGTGCTCAAATGGAATCAGCCATCAAATACATTGTGTTTGGCGTGATGGCCACCGGGCTAATGCTGTTTGGGATGAGTTATTTGTACGGGTTAACAGGCACAACTAACCTGGGTGAGCTGGTGGTACGGTCACAACCAAAGATGCATTCAACACTGGGGGTTATTGGGCTTAGCCTTGCAATGGCAGGGTTGTTTTACAAGCTAGCCGTGTTTCCTTTTCATTTCTGGACGCCGGATGTTTATCAGGGCGGTTCAAACGAGACAACTAGCTTGATAGCCGCGTTGCCAAAGCTTGGGGCAATGGCGGTTTTAGTGCGATTCACAGCCTTGGCCGGGAATCAAAATCAGTCGCTGGTCTTGTTGCTGAGTTCACTGGCGATATGTTCAATGTTCTACGGTAACCTGATCGCACTAGTGCAAACCGACCTGAAACGGTTGTTGGGTTTTTCAGGAATAGCGCATGCCGGCTATGCATTGATCGGTATCGTTACGCTTGGGCATGATGGGTACACCGCTGCGCTTTATTACGTGACGAGTTACATGTTTATGATATTGGCCTGCTTTGTTGTTCTTTGCCGAACTGCAACCGAGGGTGAAAACCTCCGTTTGGAGGGCTTGGCCGGTTTGCATCGTCGGTCGCCGCTTCTTGCTGGCACGCTTTTGGTGGGTGTCTTTGGGTTGGCCGGCGTGCCACCGTTTCCAGGGTTTATGGGCAAGTTTGCCCTGTTGAAGGCAGCCTTGGCCAAAGGCCATCTGGCGCTTGTAGTTGTCACGGTTCTCAACAGCGCAATAGCTGTGTATTACTATCTCCTGATCATACGAGAGGCATTTTTTCGGGAGCCGATTGCCCACGGCAAAATCCAGCTAGACGTGTCGACGCGGCTTTTGTGTGCCGGTTTGGCCGCAATGGTAGTGTGGCTGGGTGTTGCCCCCGATTGGGTCCTCGACAAATTATCGCTGGGCGTCAAAGCGGCCTTAGCATTTGGCATGTGAGGCAAGATTCGCTTGCTTAGGTTCACGCGCGGTGAAAACATTGAGCGCTCGCGTGTAGATTTACCCATAATGCATGCCGATCTGCTGGAAACAATTGCTTTGTAGTGCACCTACATCACTAGCGGATTGGAGGGACCTGTGCTCCGTCGCAGCCGTTCAATTCCAAAATGAAGCTCGCGTGGAGGATTGCTCAAAATTTCGCCAATTGAGTGCCCGACCTATTTGCATCGGTAAAGGCTTGGCGTAGAGCTTGTTGGTAAAACTGCGTATATTTGGTCTTTGGAGTGCTCAAATTTTTTGGCTGGACAAGCCGGTCGGAAGACGCTAAATTGTTGCCAAATATATTTCGGTTCACAGTAACGTGTTATGGGAACCCTTTTGTCTGAAAAGACTTACCACCATTTACGCCGGAAACTGTTGGCTGGGGAATTGCACCCCGGCTCAAGGCTCGATTACAAGAAAATAAGTAAAGAGCTTGGTATTAGTGTAACGCCTGTGCGCGAAGCAATGGGTAAACTTGCTTCCGAAGGGTTGGTTGAGCTCGTACCGCGTGCGGGCGCGGTAGTATGCAAGCTTGGTCGTCAGGAGGCGGAGGAACTCTACGGTGTGCGCGAGGCTATTGAGACTTATGCCGCTGCGAAGGCCGCTACGAGAATCAGTACCGCTGTGCTGGAACAATTGAAAGTCTTGTTGGACAAAATGCACCGTTTGACAGAGGGTTTATCAGGCTCAAACGGTGTACTTACAGGCGAGTCTTTGGCCGAGTTTCTCGAGGCCGACCTGGGTTTTCACATGACGGTGATCGAAGCTGCAGGCAATGCGCGGCTCACGAAACTTGCTGCTGACGGCCACATTTTATCTCGAATTTTCGGCACGGAACGGTTCGGCCACAGCCGCGAATTATTGGAAGAAGCTTTGCAGCATCACCGAGCGATTTTCGAGGCATTGCAGAAGCATGATCCGGCTAAAGCAGGCCATATGATTTCTACCCACATCAACCGTAGTTTGGAACTGACGCTTTTACACCTAAATCATGCCGAGCACGCATCGTATTGGCAGAGGTCAGGCGAATCTGTGAGTTTTCCGCTCGTGACAACCTCTGCTAAACACGTAACATAAAGAAAACGAGTAACTTTTTACTTTAACGCCTTGCACTGCCGAGCCAAAGATGGAATTGCGCAAAATTTTGAAAAAAAATAGTTGCAAGTCCGGATATATTCGTGTATAGATGTATCAAAAAGCATTTTTATTGGTAGCATGAATACGCGCAGAATAAAGGACGGACCCGCCGATAAGATTCAGGAGATTGGGCATAACTTAGGTTTCACATTGATTGAGTTGTTGGTTGTAATTGGCATAATAGCGATCTTGGCTGGGCTGCTACTGCCGGTGCTTCAGAAAGCCAAGGTGAAAGGCCAAGCAATCGGATGCTTGAACAATGGCAGGCAGATCGCGTTGGCTTGGCGAATGTACGCAGATGACAATGACGACCGGTTGGTAGATAACACAAGTGGTGGCCGCTGGGGGGCTGGGACCGAGACTTATTTAACCTGGGGCCCTGAGCCATCGAATATAAATGTGGACGCGTTACTCGATCCCGAAACCTGTTTGCTTGCCAAATATCTGAAATCGGCTGAGGTATTCAAGTGCCCCGCCGATAAGTACAAGTCGCCAGCTAATCCCGGATCGCGCTGCCGCAGCATAACGATGAATTCCGCATTGGGTGGTAACTTGGGTGGAGTCGGGACTGGCATTCCTGGTCGTTCTTATTTTGCGGCGCGGAAGCTGACTGAGTTAGTATATCCGGGGCCTTCGCTTACCTGGGTTACTGTGGACGAGCACCCAGATAGCATCAATGACGCGGTTTTCCAGTCAAAGCCCGGCTACGGCTCCGGTGAAGCACGTTGGCAGGACCTGCCGGCCAGTTACCATAATAACGCATGCGGCTTCTCTTTTGCCGACGGACATTCTGAGATCAAGAAATGGCGTGACCCACGTACAATCCGTGGTGTGCGGATGATTTTCAAATGGTGGACAGGCGGGCCGGACATGATGGTGCCCGGCAGTGTTGACTATGCGTGGTTCTGCGACCGCATGCCTTGGCGATCCGGCGGCGCACAGTGATAGGGCTTTTAAGTTTGAGCGCGGGCCGAAATGGCCAAACGGAAGACAATCGCAGACAGGCCAGCTTAGACTCGGAATTAAGAGCACGATTAAGGGGCTAAATAACTTTTGTGCACGAGCGCACAAAGCTTGGGGCTCGATGTTAGTGGTACTTAAGCTGAGCATTTTAGCTTATTAGAAAGCCGAAAAGATTATGGCAGGAAGCAGTTCAACCCATGTGAAAATAGCCATGCATATGCAAACTCTATGTCGTGTTGTGAAAAAGATTAAAACCCTGAGCTTACGGTACGCGGTAAGCCGTTTCCTCACTTTGTGTGTATTGACAATGCTTGGGGCAGCCTCAGGACTAGCACAGCAGAACATAGACCTGACATTGTTTACTTTTGACCTGTATTCAGGGGTGAATTATTCGGGCGTGCATACAAACGGGTTTATTGTGGCAAGTACCAATGGAACAGCACCGGTTTACATGACAGTTTTGGGCGCGCCGGCGGGTGCAACCATCACTTTGTACCCAAACGTGATTTACCCCGAAGTGCCCACGATAAATTACGTGTCGAACATTCTGATGGTAATTGCTGTGACCAATGTGGCGGCGGGTGACTACCCACTGACTGTCAGAGCATGGGTTGAAGGGGTTGAGACCAATAATGAGACCATGACACTTCACGTAGGGGACTTGTTGATTTGGCGGGGTCAGGATCCAAACAACGTTGAGTGGTCTGCAAGTGCTAACTGGGGGCCTGCGCAAGCGCCTACGGCTGGCTCGAATATCAAATTCGAAAATGACGGTGTAATCACCAATTACGCGAGTCATTCGATTACGTTGGGCCGGTTATCGTATGTCGCTTACGCCAACCTTGTCCGTGAAACCGTGATTGCACCTGGGGCAACGGTTCTGGTGACAAATGGATTTATTGCAAACAACGAGACTGCAGGACCATCAAAGTGGGGTACGAACAATTTCGTCGGCAGCAGCGGAGCGAGCTTAATTATTAGCAACCCGGTGGCGAATTGTTCGTTTAACACGTACAACGGTAGCAATTTAGGCAATCAGTACGACCTTTCTCGTTTGGATAATTTCATTGTTGATGCAAATCGTTTTGGCATTGCTGATGTCAGCTTGGTCAGTGAAGGTTCGGTTGGCACTCAGGGGCCAAGGACTTTTTCTTTTGCGAGGACAAATGTCATCCGCGCTTGGTACAGCGTGCCAATGAACGAGTTCGGTCATTTCACAAATTCGATACAAATTTGGAACAATGAACAAGCTTACAACAACGGGGCAAACTTCACGCTGTTATTCGGGCTATGGAACGCATTCTTTGCCGACAGTTTCGTAATGGGTAGATGCCGTGTGGCAGGTGGGAGTACCATTGCGCGGTTCAACACCGCACTCATGTACACAACAAACGTTGTCGGCGGTGTGACAAATGTCGTCACGAATTCGTTTGTGGCTTACTTCAGGAATACAAACGGCGGCCGGATGTCGTTTTTTGGACTGGGTATAGATTCGGGTACGAACGCCGTTTCTAGCGGCTCAGGTGCGCAGGCCGATTTCACAGGCGGCACGCTCGACATGCTCGTGGACACGATATGGCTGGCTCGGAACCGTGTGAACAGTACTACCAATGCACAAGCGCGGTTTCGAGGTTTCCTCACGTTTTCGAACGGTATAGTGGACGCCAATGTAGTGCGACTTGGTTATAAGCAGCATGTGACTGACGGTCGGTGTGAAGGCCGAATCACGATTAATGGCCCGGGAACGCTTGTTGTGAACGATTTTCTTGAATTGGGCTATTATGCCGGAGCGTACCGACCGGATATGAGTGCTGCAAATGGTCCCAGTGGATTTGGCGAGCTTGTTGTGCAAAACGGTGGCACAGCGCGGATTAATCGGGTACTAATCGGTACGGGTTCAGGTGCAAGTACACCAAACGGGATTGTGCTCGCCAGTAAAGGGCATCTAATTTTATCGAACACGATAGGTCCGATAGTAGAATCCAGCCCGACGTTGAGTCGGCTTTCCATGAGCGACGCCGAGCTTACCGTTCATATCCGTGGATTGGATCCAGTCATTACCGTATCGAATCTGGTTGCAAGTGTGCCAGCTAGCAGGATCAACGTCGCACTGGTAACGAATGTCGGGACTTACCCTGTAACCATTCCCATCGTGTCGTATGACACGTGTGCGGCGGCTAATTTTGTGGTAGGGCGGT
>FMJZ01034873.1_pt1 | contig 34558 bp, 27 predicted proteins | sample 1987881 | NCBI WGS metagenome assembly FMJZ01 (sample SAMEA4378227, study PRJEB15110) | soil metagenome | biome: soil; feature: Field; material: Soil | place: India | collected 2015-03-11 | depth 0 m
CGACAAGAACGGAAACATAATCGGCACATTCGGAATTTCAAAGGACGCAACCGAGCTCAAACGCGCCCAGGACCAACTTGCTTACGAGCGCGAACTGCTGCGGGTGCTGTTGGACAGCGTGCCTGACTCGATCTACTTCAAAGACATCGAGTCGCGGTTCGTACGGGTTAGCCGGTCGAAACTGCTCAAGGCACTCGAGCACAGCCCGAAACTCAAGGCTCGGCTCGCGCACACAGGCAGGGTTCTCGATGGCGAGGTCCCAAGCACAGATGTGCTGGTCGGGCTAAGTGACTTTGACGTTTTGTCCGATGAAGATGCACGTGCGGCTTACGAGGACGAACAACAGATCATTCGCACCGGCCAGCCAATAATCGGCAAGATCGAAAAACAAACACGCAAAGACGGCACAGCGTACTGGTCGTTGACCACCAAGATGCCATGGCGTGACAAAGACGGCAAAATAATCGGCACGTTCGGCATTTCGCGTGACATCACCGCGCTCAAGGAAGCGCAGGCAGAGGTCGAACGCACGCACAGGCGCCTGGTTGACATGTCGCGCATGGCGGGCATGGCAGCCGTCGCGTCTGAGATATTACACAACGTCGGTAACGTGCTTACCAGCGTCAACACATCGTGCTCGATTGCGATCGAGTACTTGCAACAGTGCGACCTGTCTAAGCTCGCCAAGGTGTCCGAGTTGCTGAAAGAAAACACTGGCAGGCTCGACGAATTCCTTACAACAGACCCGAAAGGGCGGTTCATACCCGACTATCTCGGCGCAGTAGCACAAACATTTACGGAAACCAGAAACTCAGCCATGTCGGAACTCACCCGGCTGCGGAGTTACATTGACCACATCAAGCAGATTGTCGCCATGCAACAAAGCTACGCCAAAGTCGCCGGGCTCGAGGAACAGATTGAAGTCGAGCAGTTGGTCGAAGACGCGCTGCGCATCAACGAAGCTGCGCTCGACAGACACAGTGTGACGGTGAACAAAGATATCGAGCCTGTACCACCCGTTCTAGTTGATAAACACAAGGTGCTGCAGATTTTGGTCAATCTGATTCGCAATGCAAAATACGCGCTGAGCGATTCAGGTCGGCCGGACCGTATTCTCACGCTTCGTGTGCGACGGAACGGCGGCGATAAAATCCAAATTCAGATCATTGACAACGGCGTAGGTATACCGCCGGAAAATCTCACGCGGATTTTCTCGCACGGCTTTACCACACGCGGCGATGGACACGGGTTCGGGCTGCATAGTGGCGCGTTGCTTGCCAAGGAGCTGGGAGGCGAACTTACAGCTCATAGCGACGGGGTTGGCAAAGGCGCCACATTTACACTTGTGTTACCTCTCAAACCACCGGAACGAAAATGAACACACAACCAAACTTTGATCAACCGCGGATACTCATCATAGATGATAATCCGGCGATACACGAGGACTTCAGGAAAATCCTCGGTGGCCAGGCCACGCTCGCCCGGCTGGGCGACATGGAGAAGGCCCTGTTCGGCGAGCCTGAAGCCCAAGCCGAACGCGTTGTTTTCCGAATAGACTCGGCCTATCAAGGCCGTGAAGCACTCGAGATGGTCCAGAAAGCCATCCAAGAAAATGACCCTTACGCACTTGCATTTGTTGACGTGCGCATGCCGCCGGGCTGGGACGGTATCGAAACCTTGGAACATATCTGGCAATGCTATCCTGAATTGCAGGCGGTGATCTGTACTGCTTACGCAGACTATTCGTGGGACGATATTGCAAAACGGCTGGGGCGCACCGATAACTTGCTGATCCTTAAGAAACCATTTGAAACTGTCGAAGTGCTTCAGATGGCGCACGCACTGAGTCGCAAACGCGCCCTCGAATATCAGGCTAAACTGCGGATGGAAGACCTCGACCGGATGGTGCGTGAGCGTACGCAGGAGCTTGTAACTGCAAACGAGAAGCTCAAGCAGGAAATCGAGGAACGCACACGCGCTCAACAAGCCTTGCGCATCTCGGAAGAACAATTCTCGAAGGCATTCAACGCAAGCCCGATGCCAATGGCGATTGTCACATGCCCGGATTCCAAGGTCCAAGCTACCAACGCAAGTTTCGTGTCGCTCAGCGGTTACACTCCCGAACAACTAAGAGAACATACAACAGACGAGCTGCGGCTCTGGGAAGATGCCGCAGGCAAAAAGACTGTTACATTGGCTCCAGATAAACAAATCCGCAATAACCCGTGCATCTTGCGGCGTAGCGACGGCACTTTCAGAAACACAATTCTCTGGGCCGAACCGATCACGTTGCTTTCGGGGCCATGCGTATTGCTGATCATTGAAGACGTTACCGAACAACTGAAACTGGAAGGACAGTTGCGGCAGGCGCAAAAGATGGAGGCGGTAGGCCGCCTCGCAGCCGGTGTTGCGCATGAGTTCAACAACATCCTTACGATCATTCAAGGACACGCAGGCTTGCTACGCGCAATGCCGACTGACCCGAAAACGATTAGTGAATCCGCAGCACGAATCGGCCAGGCGTGCCAGCGCGCTGCAACACTCACGAAACAGTTGCTGGCGTTCAGCCGTAAACAGCCATTGCAATTTAATCCAATTAACCTAACCGCATTGTTGCAGTCCACACAAAGAATGCTCGGACGCCTTCTGGGAGAACGTTATCAACTGCATGTTGTATGTGCCCCTGACCTGCCCCCGATCCGTGCTGACGAAGGCAGCGTCGAACAGATTGTCCTGAACCTGGCGCTCAACGCACGTGATGCAATGCCAAATGGCGGAACAATTCAGATCACCACAAACCTTGTTTACTTGGACGAGTCGGTCGCGCGCAAGAATCCAGAGGCGCACCCGGGCCGATACGTGTGTCTGTCGGTAACAGATAATGGCTGTGGCATTAAACCGGAGCTGTTGAACCGCATCTTTGATCCGTTCTTTACCACCAAAGAAGCCGGTAAAGGCACCGGGCTCGGTCTATCAACCACGCACGGCATCGTTCAACAACATAAAGGTTGGATTGAGGTAACAAGCCAGGTCGGTGCCGGCTCAACGTTCAAGGTCTTCCTGCCAGTGTGGGAAGACAAACCTGTTGACCCTCCCAAGACTGAGGAACCGCACAAACCGCTCGAACAAAACGGTGCAGGTGAAGCAGTGCTACTTGTCGAAGACGAGGCCAATGTGCGCGAACTCGCCCGCAGGACCCTTGAACGGTGTGGATACTATGTGCTGGAGGCTGGCGACGCACCCCAAGCATTGCGGCTCTGGGAAAAAGCACAAAAACGCGTCAAGCTGCTCGTTGCAGACATCGTTTTGCCGAACGGAATGAGCGGACGCGAGCTCGCGAAACTCCTCACGCAAAAAGACCCGCAACTGCGCGTGGTTTACACCAGCGGTTACGGGCCTGACATCATCAAGGATGACCCGGCTTTGTTTAGCTTGGGCAATTTTCTGCCAAAACCGTTTGATGCCGAGGCGCTACTTGCTGCCGTCAAACGCGAGCTGGAAGCACAACCCGTGTCGTAAAACAAAAATCTTGGCTTGGACTACTTATACCAGTAACGGTCTGAATTGCATCATTGCCAAAAGGCAGAGCGCTAACTCCGTGCGCAGCGGGCAAAAGATTGCCTAGCCTGCTGAACCCAAAAAAACTGGATTGGTGAGCACACCCATCGCCGGGTGTCGCTAGACGCGCCTGCCTGTATATGCCCGCACGCAGACAGGCCTCGCGTCCAGCACCTTTCCGCACGGCAAGCTGGTTGTTTCGGGAGCAAGTTTGTTCTAAAGGCGTTTTGCGCAAGATCGCGCAAAACCGCACTTGGGAACGCCGCGTGCGCCCCCTATCCAACGGAGTAATTCAAGTGCTGGACGGTTGAAGACATTTGGCCGCGCTTTGGATGCAAACAATAGCGGCCATTTCGGGCGCCGCTTTATCAGTCGGTCACGAATGAACCCGATGGCTGCCGAATAGCTTGCTCGTGCGAGGAAGTCTCCTCCCTGCCTTCAAGTAGGGCAATTGCGATCAGCCGCCAGACCGCGCTAGGCCAAAATCAGATCATCATTTACTTACCCTCAACACAACCCATGTCGGGAACATTCCTGCTTAAGCACCGTCGTCGCCAATGGCTTCGACCGGACAACCTTCCATGGCTTCTCTGCATTTGGCTTCTTCTTCCGGTGTGGTCGGCTGCTTGCACACATAGGAGTAACCACCGTCCTCGTTGCGCTTGAAGTTTTCTGGTGCGGTTTCCCGGCATAAGTCGCAGTCAATGCATTGATTATCAACGTAATACTTGCCGGGCACGTTGTCCGGATACCGATTTTCTTTGTTTGCCATAGCAAAAATGTTGTTAAGTCGTGGCTTAAATTTGGCCGATTCATCCCGGATGCGCAAGTGCCAAAACAATGGCCGCCCAGCTTAAATTTTGGCCTGGATACGGTCAAAGTCCGCAATCTCAATTTGCCCCTTCCACCACCAGTAGGCTGACCAGGTCGCGCGACTCGCTTTTACTCACACCGCACTTTCCCACCCACAACAAGTGCATCGAGGTTTGCATGCCACTCATCAAATGCACAAGCTGCAGATCGGATCATCCGTGCCGGGTTAAAGCTTTGGGATAAGACACTAGCCTGATAGTATTGCGCCGTTGTGTTTCCGGCTTTCCTAGCAACGCTTAGTTTCGCTTCGTCGGTTGTCTGCGCGCAACGGGCTACACGGGTGCTCGGCGGCATGGAAGCTAACTTTTGGCGACTCGTCGTTGCACTGATTTTACTGGGTAGCTGGGCACATTCCTTCGGCAAAGGCATTTCCGGTGATGCATTCAGCGTATTTGTTCTGAGCGGCTTTGTAGGCATTGGCGTGGGCGATCTTGCGTTGTACGAGGCACTGCCACGGCTCGGGTCGCGTCTGACAGTTCTGCTGCTCCAATGCCTAACGACCGGGTTCGCCATTGGCATCGAATGGGTCTGGTTGGGCACAAAATTGACATTAGCCGAAATTTGTTGTGGGGCGGTAATCTTAACCGGAGTGGTGGTGGCTCTCCGACCGCACCACAAAGCGCAAACGCATCGGAGGTTGGTGCCAGGTGTGGCTCTGACAACCATAGCTGCGTTTGGCAACGCGATGGGTATGGTATTAAGCCGCAAAGCCTACGCAATCGCAGCTGCTGCAGAACAACAGATTGATGGCGGTACAGCAGCGTATCAACGTGTCATCGGCGGACTGATGTTGTCGGGCATCTTTATGTTGCTCCTCAAGCACCGCATGGTTGTTAACCACATGCGTCGGCCTGACCTCTCGACACAGCCACTGAAAGACAGATTCAACAAAAGTTGGCCGTGGGTCCTCGCCAACGGTGCGCTCGGCATGACAATCGGTGTTAGCTGCCTCCAATGGGCGCTCAAGTCAACTCCAGCAGGCATCGTCCAATCCGTCGTTTCAGTGACCCCTTTGGTCGTAATCCCGCTTGCGCAGATGACCGAAGGCGAACGCGCCTGCCGCAACGCATGGCTCGGCGGCCTAATTGCCGTAGCAGGCACAATTGCGCTCGCCTGGGTCCACACAAACCAGTAGCTTGGAGGACCTGTGTGGTACATGTGGTAGTATCTGTTGTTACCACTAACCGGTAGCGATTTCGCGTGTTTTTAGCTTAGTTTGTGTTGAGTTATTGTCCGTGCAGACCACCGACTTTGAACATGTACTGGCACAAGGTCGCGCCCTGCAACAACGGTTGGCCGAGTTCAAACCTGTTGTTGTGGGCGGTACTGCTGCTGCCGCGCACTGTGGACATCGATTCTCGATGGATGTTGACGTGGTTACACCCCTATTGGAACCGCAGTTCGACAACGTATTTGCAAACCTTACCGAGTGGGAAGGCTGGTGCACAAACCGGGTCAATCCACCCCGTGTTAAGCTTGGGTCAGCGAGCTAACGTTGAACTAGGCGTGCGCCAGTTGCGCCGTGCTGTTCCGCTCCAGACAACGCAATTGGCGGGGCTGCCGATTGCCACGGCAGGCGAAATGTTGCGTATCAAAGGTTTTCTTTTGGCGCAGCGACGTGCAACACGTGACTTTGTAGATGTCACAGCGCTTGCACAACATCTGGGTCATGCACAAGCAATCGAAGAATTGCGTTTCCTGAACCTCGTCTATGGAGCACTGCACACCGCAGTCGTGGATCACGCTTTTTGCTGAAGCGTGTGAAACCGAACCTATCGAGCGCGCGTTAGTGACCTTGGAAAACTATAAAGGGTTAAAACCGCCATTTGACGATTGGGCATTTGTAAGGTGCACCTGCAACCAGCTAGGCCGCACGCTTCTCAAGCTCGAGCTCCAAGACACGCTGCCCAAGGCGCTGCCTCACCATTGGCCAAAATCGTTTTCTTCTCAGCCATAAACCCATCACGCAGCACTAAAACAGCTACAGCGCTTGACTGGCTCACCATTGTCCAACGCGGCAGCACCGAGGATTGGAAACGACTGTACCGGTTGTGTCGCGACATAAATGTGGCACGCCAATTTGCTCAGCTTTTGCCTGCGTGCGATCCTGACCTGTTCGCCTGCGCACGGCTGTGGAAGTTTTTACTGGAAGACCTTCACCCCGGCCTGAAAATTGACCTGCCTGAGAAACCTGTGCCACCTGCAGTCTAGTGCCTGATTTGTCGCGCGACGCGCTTTGCTGGATGCACGCACGCGCTGCGGTCGGTGACTGCTTTCATTCCGTCGGCGTATCGGCGATCTGATTTGGCTTTCGTTGCAATTGCACAGCGCATAAGCTTTGAGCATGACGCGTGTGAAACCGGTCGTTGCACTTGGAATTGTAACTCTGTCCGTTAACGTTGCCTTCTCTCAAACTTCACAGGCCCACTTCCCGGTCGCCGACCTAATGCGCATCGGCGTTTACTATTATCCCGAAGCGTGGCCGTCTAACCAATGGGCGCGCGACATCGCCAATATCAAAAAACTCGGGCTCGAGTTCGTGCACATGGGAGAGTTCGCCTGGGCGTTCATGGAACCTGAAGAAGGCAGATTCGACTTCGACTGGCTTGAGCAATGCGTTCAATTGTGTGCCGAGCAAGGCCTGAAGGTCATCCTTTGCACGCCGAGTCCCACCCCGCCCATCTGGCTCACACAAAAGCAACCCGAGGTGCTCATGGTTGACGCCAAGGGCCGACGCATGCAACACGGCGCACGCCAACACGCTTGCTGGAGCGTCCAAACATACCGCCAGTACGTCGGCAAAATCGTAAATGAGCTTGGCAAACGTTTCGGCAACGACCCGCGCGTCTGGGGCTGGCAGCTCGACAACGAGCTGAGCCATTACGGCAAAGAACCCTGCTACTGCGATGCCTGCCAGACAAAGTTCCGCGCATGGCTCAAGAACAAGTACGGCTCAATCGAAAACCTCAACCGCGACTGGGGCACAGCCTTCTGGTCGCAACGTTATCAAAACTTCGACCAGGTCCGTTTGCCCAATCGCGAGGAACTCGCCGCTCAGATCAACGAGCACGCGTTGCTGGATGCGCAACGCTGGTTTGCGGAGGAAGCTGCCGATTACTTGCGTTTCCAGACTGCCATCCTGCGCAAATACTGCGGCCGCCGCCAGTGGGTCACCCACAATTTCATGCACGCCTTCGACCGCGTGAACCCGGTGCTCTCCGGCAAGGATTTCGAGATCGTTACCTGGACGATTTATCCCGCGCACGGCAACCTGAACGAAGGCCCGCTCGGGTTCAGGCTCGGCAGCGCAGCTGCATTCTCTTTCGCTTGCGACTTCTTCAGATGCATAAACGGCACGCACGGCATCATGGAACTGCAACCTGGCCAGGTCAATTGGGGCGATGTTAATCCGCAACCGTACCCAGGGGCGGTGCGGATGTGGCTCTGGCGCGCGTTTGCGGGCGGCGCAAAATTCGTCTGCACATACCGTTATCGCCAGCCGCTGTTCGGCGCCGAGCAGTTCCACTACGGCATCGTCGGCACCGACGGTGTGACACCAAGCACAGGCGGCGAGCAGTTCTCGCAAGTTGCCCATGAAATGCGCGTGCTGCGTGAGCAATTCAAACCAGACGCAAAAGAGCCCGCCCGATACGCCGCACGCCGCACCGCTTTGCTCTACAACTTCGAGAACCGCTGGGATATCGATAACCACAAACAAACCGTCCGCTGGGACACCATGAGCCACATCTTCAAGTACTACCGCGCGCTTAAACGGCTCGGCTGCCCCGTGGACGTCATCACCGAAGATAAACAGCTTGACAAATACCCGTTCCTGGTCGCCCCCGCATACCAACTTGTGGATGAGAAACTCGTGCAACGTTGGAAGGATTACGCTGCGAACGGCGGGCATCTTATTTTGACCTGCCGCACCGGCATCAAAGACAGACGCGGGCATCTCTGGGAAGGCCCCTGGGCTATGCACATCCTCGATCTCATAAGCGCAAAAATCAAATTCTACGACACGTTGCCTGCGCCGCATTCGGGTAAGGTCAAGGCCGGTAATGCAACTTACAATTGGGTGACTTGGGCCGAAGCGCTCGAGCCCGCAAGCGGCACCACAGTGCTTGCTGTGCATGCCGACCAATTTTACGCTGGTGAACCTGCAGCACTAACGCGCAAGTTCGGCAAAGGCACTGTAACGTACATCGGCGTGGATTCGGCCGACGGCGAACTCGAGGCTCGCCTCGTCCGTGGCGTTTTTGAACGCGCAGGTGTCCCGGTCGAGAATTTACCTGACGGCTTCATTGTTGACTGGCGCGACGGCTTCTGGGTGGCGACAAACTTCACTGAGAAAACTCGGCGGGCACCGATTCCGCCAGGCGCAAAAATTCTCATCGGCTCAGTCGAGGTGCCCATCGCAGGCGTTACTGTCTGGCAAGAGTAAAGTGAATCGTCCTCAGCATCCTATCGGTCTAGCGCGCGCGTGGCTTGACTGGAAACGGTGACCACAACGAGGTGCAGATTGGCGAACAACGCCACGGGTAGCTTTGGATGGGCAAGGTTCGATCGGCAGCCCTAGTGCAACCCGCGCAACTACGGCTGCTGCGTGGTTTGCATGAAGATTTGCACATCACCCAGCCCGTAAAAGCACGTGCTTTGGCAGTAGTCACGCCCACGTACTGAAACTGTTGGCGGCTGGCTTACCATCCCGGTTGCCTCTATCATGGCTTAGGGGGTGTGGTGAGAGGGCGCCCGGTGCAACCAGGCGTGGTAGTTCAGCTCTAACGTGGTGTTAAAAAAGGTATTCTTGAAAAAACACCTCGCATTTGTTGGGGAATTCGCACAGGTTTCAGGTCGAGGATGACTTTTTGAACAGCCTGCTAAGGCGGTTAACTCATGCATTTGCACACATTCGCCGCAAAGTCTCGATTGGAAATAAGGGGGTCTGGGCAAAGACATTGTTGCTGGCTCCTGGCGAGCGCCAAACTGGTTCCTTGCAAATTGAACGGCGTTTGGTCAAAATGTCAAGACAATGAAATTGATTAAGCGATCTGCTTTGCTCGAGCGCATCGAGGCACGGTTTAGGTCTGATCCGATAGTGCTTCTGCTCGGGCCGCGCCAGTGTGGCAAGACAACTTTAGCGCGCCAGTTCGCCAAAAAACATAACGCCGAGTATTTTGACCTCGAATCACCCGCTGACTGGGCGCGGCTTGCGCAACCGATGACAGCGCTCGAGCCGTTGCGGGGCTGGGTCGTAATTGATGAAGCGCAGTTGAAACCCGAGCTGTTCCCAATCTTGCGCGTTTTAGCCGATCGCAAACCGTTGCCCGCGCGGTTCTTGTTACTCGGTAGTGCATCGCCCGATTTGACTTTGCGCGTCTCAGAATCACTGGCTGGCAGGGTTGCATTAATGTCAATGTCGGGATTCGACCTGTCCGAGGTTGGCACAGCGGCCTTCAGAAAACTTTGGTGGCGCGGTGGGTTCCCGCGGTCATTCCTAGCACGGTCCGATGACGAAAGCCGTCAATGGCGCGCAGACTTTATCCAAACTTTTCTAGAACGTGACATGCGGCGGTTCGGTGTGCAGGTTACGCCTCTAGCCCTGCGGCGGCTTTGGACAATGATCGCACATTATCACGGCCAAATCTTGAATGCATCCGAAATAGGCCGGTCGCTCGGCGAGTCCCATAGTACGGTCAAACGGCACTTAGACATTTTGTGCAGTGCATTCGTCGTCCGGCAACTGCCGCCATGGTTTGAAAACATCGCAAAGCGCCAGGTTAAATCGCCAAAAGTGTATTTGCGCGACACCGGATTGCTGCACGAGTTATTGGGGATCCCATCTTTCGCCGCACTCGAAGCGCATCCGAAACTCGGCGCCTCATGGGAAGGGTTCGCTCTCGAAGAAGTGTTACGTGTCACTGGCGACCGCGCCGCGTATTTCTGGAATACACAAGGTGGAGCTGAACTTGACCTTCTTGTTTTCATAAATGGGCAACGGTATGGGTTCGAGTTTAAGTATGCTGACGCACCGGCACTAACCAAATCCATTATGGTTAGCCATACAGACCTGAAATTGAACCGCGTGTTCATTGTTTATCCGGGCCGAAAGTCGTATCCACTCAACGATTGGGCTGAGGCAGTCGCAATCGCCGATCTGAGAGCGGCCTTGAGAACACTTACCCGCGCTGGCAGATAATTCGAAAGCCGCATTTGAAAATACCACTAATGGTTTTTCGGTGGCTATGTATGCTTGGGCAGTCGCAGCTTACTATGTTGACAGCCAAATCAGCCACGACGCCAACAGCGGTGGTTCACCAGAGCAAGCATGGAAAAGTCTCGAGCGCGTTAATGCGCATGCGTTTAGGCCCACAGACAAAGTGCTCTTCAGGGCCGAATCGCGGGTTACCGGTCAACTTCGTCCATGAGGCTCAGGCGCGGTTGTGAATGGCGACCCCCGTGCCCATCATGCTCGGCAAATACGGCGACGGCCCGCGGCCGCGGATTGATGGCGAGGGCAAAGTTCTCGACACGCTGCTGCTGCGCAACGTCCAGCTCTGGGAGGTGCAGGACATTGAAATCACCAACTTGGGCACCAACCGCGAGCCGTGACGGACCGGCGTGCGGATCGTTACCGATGGCTTCGGCAAAATGCAGCACATTCGCCTGTGTAACCTGTTCGTGCGTGATGTGAATGGTGACCTGCGTAAACCACACGAAGGAGGCGGGATTTATTTTGGAGCGCGCGGGCAATGAACCATACTTCGGCGATCTACGGATCGAGATTTGCCACGTGGTGCGCACCCACCGCAATGGCATACGCCAGTACACAAACAACGGCGCGCAGCTTAAGCTGAATGTCAACTGCTATCTATTGTCTCGAGTACTTCCAGCGGTTTACGCCCGAAGATAAACCGCTGGAACAGATGAGTGACTCAGGCCGCTACCTTTCTGTGAAGTCATAGGATTTTGTCCTGAACCGCCCTCTCTGATTTTGAGATGTGCCAACGCACGGCTGTGCCGGCATGCACAGGTGCAAAACCGCGTCACCGGCTGTTAATTTGCGCACTCGCAGGCTCTAGCCCGGGTGAAGTGGCTGTCACGGTTATTTTCCCAGGTGCGGTTTGTGCCTGAATGATCGCAAGCCCGCGACCGCGATATGCGTTACGCGAGTTACCCTTGCCAGAATTTGGATCGTTCAGGTTGCCATTCTCGATGCCAAGAAGCTCAGCCGGGCCAGTGAGGGTAAACATTAGCATGTTTGTTGCGTCTGGCACACGTACACCCGCTGCATCAACTATCCGAAATTCGATGTGGCAAATGTCGTGCCCGTCGGCACGCAACTCGGTTGTGTCAGGTACAAATTGAATCCGATGCGGTTTGCCTGCAGTTTGCAAGACAAATTCGCAAGCTGGACGACTGTCGTTTAGTCCAACGGCCTTTAAAGTCCCGGGTTCGAACTCTAATTGCCATGTCAATTCACCTTCAACTGCATCAGCGCGGCGTTTGTTGCCGAGCGGCCTGCCGTTAAGCGTCAGTTCCACTTCCTGACATGTTGTGTAGCAGTGAACTGTGACAATCGCATTCGACGGCCAGTTCCAGTGTTCTTGCAGCCAGCCGCCCCTGCCACGCCGTGCTCCACCTCTACCAGATGAAACGCATAGATACACCATGGGTTTATCACTCCAAAGGCTTTGCCTAAACCACGCAAGCGGTTTTTTGAACCCGCACAAATCGAGTAGCCCAGACCCATTTGCGCGGTTTGGCCATGGCCCTGCTTCACCAAGGTAATCAATGCCGGTCCAGAGAAACTGCCCAGCCACGTATTCGTTGTCGCGCACAATTGCCCAGTCGGCATACCGATGCTGCGTTTCGCTGCCGAGAATGATCCGGCTCGGATGCGCAGCGTGATCGGCTGCGTAACGTGGTTCCTGATAGTTATAACCAACCACGTCCAGTAGCTCGCACAGGCCGATTGCTTCTGACATCGCCACGTTCGCAAGGGCCATTGTAACTGGCCGCGTTGGGTCTAGTTGTTTTACTGCTGCAATAAGCGGTTTTGCGTGGCGCACAATGTTTTCAGCAGCCGGGTTTTCAGGCCTATACTCGTTGCCCAAAACAGGATGCGAGAACGGGTCGTTCGGATAATCTATCTCGTTGCCTATGCTCCAGATGGTGATGCATGGGTGGTTACGATCGCGCCGGACCATGTCCTGAAGATCACGAATTGCCCATTGCTCGAACACTTCGGCATACCCGAACCGACTCGCCTGCCCCCTGTTCCAACCTGCGACCCACTTGTTTTTGGCTGGTGTAAACTCGTCAAATGCCTCGGCCATGACAACGAACCCAAACCGGTCACACAAATCAAGAAACTCGGGTGCAGGCGGGTTGTGGCTCGTGCGAATCGCGTTGACGCCCAGCTCTTTCAACGTCCGCAGACGCCGCTCCCAAACTTTCTCGGGCACTGCTGCGCCCAGACACCCAGCGTCATGATGCAGGCACACCCCCTTGAGTTTCATCGGCTTTTCATTAAGGAAGAATCCTTTGGCAGCGTCAAACCGGATTGTACGAATCCCAAAAGGCGTCAAAAGCTCGTCAATCACGCGCCCGCCGGCGAGCAAGCGACTCTTTAACCGGTACAGAACCGGGTCTGCCGGTGACCACAGTTTCGGCCGTTCGACCCGAATTTCTTGCACAACAGTGTGGTTTGTGGCGGATGGCACGATGGCTTGTGTCTCGACTCCAACAGCGGAGTCTACCGAGCCAACGATTTCCGATTGCAACCTGACTGGGGCGTCCTTGCCCGAATCGTTTTCAATCACCGTCTGGACGCGTACTACTGCAGCGGTCTCGGTCACCTCGTGTGTCCAGACAAAAACTCCCCAATGTCCGATCCGCAACCTGTCGGTTATCCGTAGGCGTACACGCCTGTAAATGCCTGAGCCGGTGTACCACCGCGAATCGCTGAACTTGGAATGATCAACGCGCACGGCAAGTACGTTTTCGTTCGCACCGTACCGCACCAGCGGAGTTAGCATACACTCGAAACTCGAATAACCGTACGGCCTACCTCCAACAAAATGACCGTTAACCCATACTTGTGCATTGTTGTAGATACCGTCGAACTCGACAGCCACCAGCTTGCCGCGGAACTTTTCATCAAGTCTGAACCGTTTTCTATACCAGGCTACGCCTGCGGGGGCGTACCCAGTACCACTTGCGTACTCTGGTCCGAACGGGCCTTCGCTGCTCCAGTCATGCGGCACGTTCACACGCCGCCAGGCGCTGTCATGGAAGTCGGGCAACATGGCCAGGGGATGATCCACTTTGGCGAACCGCCAATCGGTTGACAGCTCGATGTATGTCCGGCTACTGATTGCACTATTTGTGCTCGATACACCCCCGCATTGCGGCTCAGCCATTGCACCAAGGCAACCGCAACTGGAGCATCGCACGGCGACTGCCACCACCACGAACCACAACTGAATTGACACCGGCACGTTCATGGGACAGCCCACATTTACCGGTTCGGCGTTCCAATTGCCATTTTGAAGTTCAAAAGATTGGCGCCAAAAGGCAGCCCGGTCCGAATGCATCAGCCGGCATGGTAAGAAAACAAAGGCGGCGCCGCCCTAACAGAAAAGTGCCACCGTTGGGGCCAAGTTACTTCCGCGTTCTGTGTGGATGTTTGCCAACCAACCGCGAAATTGCGTCGGCTAGGCTTACGAACTCGATTGTCTGCTGTCTGTATTGCCGGCTGAAAGCCGGGCGCGCGTCCGTGGAAACCACAAGCAGTTGCGCGTCCGGATATAGCCGCCCAAATGCCAACAGCCCGCTCGGGTCAAAGTCGTTGACCGACCACTTACACTCCAGGGCGAGCATCGGGCGGCCTGCGGGCGCCCAGATAAAGTCCACCTCATGCCCTTGTTTATCCCGCCAGTACCGGATGGCACCGGACTGCGTATGGGCAACAATTTCATTTAGCACATAGTGCTCCCATAACCGGCCCAGGTCATCCCGCCGCAGTTGTGTCCAACCGCGACACGCGCAAACGAAGCCGGTATCGAACCCGTAAACCTTTGGCGCAGCAATGATTTCGCGGCTGCGCCGTGAACTGAACGGGCGGATCACCAACGCAACGCCTGTCGCCTCGAGCACAGCAAGGTAATTGGTTATGGTTTGACGGCTGACTTCGCACGGCGCAGCGAACCGGGTTGCTTCGAACATGCCACCACTCTGTACCATGACCAATTCCACGAACCGCTGAAACGACACGCGCCGTTCGAGTTGGAACAGCTCCTGAATGTCTTTTGCCCAGTATGCGTCCAGCCAATCCTGAAACTCCTTCTCGGGCAGCGCATCCGAAAGGAAAAACGGGGGCAACCCGCCGTGCAGCAACCTATGCTCCAGATCCGTATTGCCAAACGGCTCCAGGTCCGCCTCGATCATGGGCGTCAGCCACACATCCGCCTTGCGCCCGGCCAACGTGTCCCTGAACCGCGCGCTCGCGCCGAGCGTGGACGAGCCGGCCGCAAGCACGCGCGTGTCGGGGAAATAATCGGCAGCTATCTTGAGCGTTTCCGACGGGTTCGGCAACCGATGAATTTCATCCAGCACGATGTGTTTGCCACGAAGCTTGCGCAGGAAAGCTTCCGGGTCCTCCATCGCGCGGCGCACCCGCGGCAGTTCGCAGTCGAAGTATTCGATCCCTTCCAGCGTTTGTGCCAAACACGTTTTGCCCACACGCCGGACGCCGCGCAGCCAAACAACGGATCGGCGGAGCCATGCAGCCTCGATTAAATTGAGCCAGAATTGTCGTTTCACCATACGCCAGCAGTTTAGCGTTTGGTTATACTAAAAGCAAGGCACCCGACGTTTCACAAATGCCGCTATACCCATGATGAAGGGAACCAACTGGCGAACCAAGAAAGAGGCGTTTTTTGATTTGCCCGGAACATTTTCGTAATTGTGGGCTTGTGCCACAAACCAGTGTTATACCATTTGCGGTTTGCTTTTCCGCTGTAGCGGCGGTCTATGACAGTCGTGCGATTCGGGGGTTCTGCTGTCGGCGCTCACAAAGCGCCGCTACAATAGCGCAGTTCGAGACAACGATTGGTATTACTGTCTGCGCCGAGTTTTGGAGTGCAGCGCCGCGTCACCGGTGTTATCTCCACCAACTGACGGCCAACTGGCGAAGCCCATACACATTTTCTCGTGGTCAACAGGCCGATCAGTCTTAGCCCTGAAAGCCGATAAGCAGATCGGACTGAAGGCGCGTCCGGCGTCAACTTTACGCAAACAAATCCAACTGTGGTGTGGGTTCAAGTTGCTTGAGTTTGTCGCGGTCACGCTGGCGCCGGGTCGGTTTACGCACCGTGCCGTCGGGCGTTAGCTCGCTTTCTTCAAGGTTGGCCAAAATGGTCTTTGCACGTTCGAGCACAGGTTTAGGCACACCAGCCAGCCGCGCAACATGGATGCCGTAGCTCTTGTCGGTGCCGCCCTCGACGATCTTCCGCAAGAACACGATTTGGTCGTGCCACTCGCGCACAGCCACGTTGTAGTTTTTGAGGCGCGGCAAGCGCGCTGCCAGCTCGGTCAACTCGTGGTAATGCGTGGCGAAGAGGGTCTTTGCCCCTACGACATTGTGCAAGTACTCGACAATGCTCCAAGCCAGAGCGAGGCCGTCGAACGTGCTCGTGCCGCGGCCAATCTCATCCAGGATCACCATGCTGCGCGGCGTTGCGTTGTTCAAGATGTTGGCCGTTTCGGTCATCTCGACCATGAACGTGCTCTGGCCGCGCGCAATATCGTCTGCAGCGCCAATGCGGGTAAAGATCCGGTCAACAAGGTCAATCCGCGCATGCGCAGCCGGAACAAAGCTGCCGGTGTGTGCAAGCAACACAATCAGCGCAACTTGCCGGATGTAGGTGGATTTGCCTGCCATATTCGGTCCGGTGATGAGGGCGATTTGTGGGTAGGGCGCGTCGTTGACTGGTTGAGCTGTTGAGCTGGCCTGTTGCGGCTTGGCATTTAACGATCTGGCGGAAGCGAGCGCGGTGTCGTTCGGGACGAATCGCTCGCCCACGAGCGTCTGTTCAAGCACGGGATGGCGCCCGTCGCGGACCCAGATTACACCATCATCAGCCACTTGCGGTCTGCAGTAGTTGTGCAGCCGTGCTGCATGCGCGAAAGCAGCCAGCACATCCAGTTGCGCAAGTGCACCGGCGAGCTGCTGCAACTGTGGCAGGTACCCGAGCACATGCTCACGCACGCGTTGAAACAGGTCGTACTCGAGTTTGAAGCTGCGTTCTTCGGCACCGAGGATTTTGTTTTCCATTTCTTTGAGCTCAGGCGTGACGAACCGTTCGCCGCCGGCAATCGTCTGTTTACGGATGTAATCAGGGGGCACTTTGTCGAGGTTTGCTTTGGTGACCTCGATGTAGTAGCCAAAGACAGAGTTAAACCGGATTTTCAGGGACTGGATGCCGGTGCGCGCGATTTCCTGCTGCTGTAGTTTAGCGATCCAATCCTTGCCGCTGCGCATTGCGGCGCGTAGCTCGTCAAGCTCCGGGCTGTAGCCGTCACGGATGATGCCGCCCTCTTTCAAGCTCATGGGCGGGTCCTGCACAATCGCGCGCGCAATCAGTTCAACTGACTCGGGCAACTCGACCAGTTGTGATTCAAGCTCGGTCAGCAGTACCGGGGGAGCACCGAATGCGGCCTCGTCTCTGATTAATCCGGAGGCCATTGCGTTTTTTGCAATTGACTGCAAGACTCGGCGCAGGTTCGGCACCTGTTCGAGCGCGAGCCGGAGTGCAACAAGGTCGCGTGCGTTGCAATTGCCTGTGCTCAGCCGGCCGATTGTCCGTTCCAGATCGCGCACTTCGGCTAAGCAGGCTCTGAGCTCGTCCAGTGCGCTTGGATTATCCACAAACGCCTGGACAACTTCCTGGCGTTTGCGGATCGGTTCGGCTGCGGCCAACGGTTGCGAAAGCCACATGCGCAACCTGCGCGCACCCATCGGCGTGACAGTGTGGTTCAACACCCCGAAAAGGCACGCATTCCGCGGTGCGTCGTGTTGCGACGGCTCGAGCACCTCAAGGTGCCTTAGCGTGGTGTAATCGAGCACCATGAAATCGGTGCGCTGGTAAAACGTGATCTGCGTCAGGTGCCGTACGTCGCGCCGCAACTGCTGAGTCAGGTAATGCAACACTGCACCGGCAGCGCATACTGCGGCGAGTTTGTCCTTAAGCCCGAAGCCATCTAGCGTGGCTACCTTGAAATGATCACGCAGCGCGTAAAAGGCTGTGTCTGGTGCAAATGCCCAGTCTTCATACCCGGTCACAAACCACCCCTGAGCTGTTGCTTTGTTGATAAAAGGTTGGCCGGTCGTGCCCGTATGCGTCGTGGCACTTCGGGGCCCGCACAACAAAATCCGTAATTCCTCGGCTTCGCTCGGGTAAATGATTTCTGCCGGGCGCACCCGCTCAAGCTCGCCGAGCAGTGCTGCTGTGTTTTCAAGCTCGGTCGTGCGGAAGTCGCCTGTAGTCAGGTCAACCAGAGCAAGCCCGTAGACGCCCGCGCTACGTGAGCGGCGGATTGTGTCCAGATGCATTTCCTCGCCAGATACGGTTTTGCGTGCGCCTGGGCAGACTGCAGCAAGGAAATTATTTTGCTCGGCTGCAAGCAGCCGTTCGTCGAAATGTGCGCCTGGGGAAAGGATTTGTGTTACATCGCGTTTGACAAGTTTACCTGGGCGCGCTTCTTCGAGCTGGTCGCAAATTGCGACTTTAAACCCTGCCTTGAGCAGCTTGCCAATGTACACGCTGGCCGAATGATGCGGTATGCCGCACATCGGCACGCCGTTGCGTTTTGTAAGCGCAAGATTCAGCACGTGCGCGCCGGTCTTGGCGTCTTCGTAGAACATCTCGTAAAAATCGCCCAGCCGAAACAGCAACAACGCGTCCTGAGGCAGACCGCTTTTGATGCGGCGGTACTGCGCCATCATGGGGGTAAGCTGGCTGCTCGAACTACCGGTTGACATCCGCCAAATACGTTAACCAAGAAACAAGTGCGGGTCGAAATCAAATTTGCCAGCAAAAGTCGGATGCACGGTTATCCGGACGCATTTGTTAACCCTGCAACGTGCTTTCCCTGACGGACTGCTGGTGAGCCCTGGGCAAACAGCATGCTGCCCTGGTCTTGTAAGCAGAAGCATACCCGTCTTTGGATGTCACTGGAGGCGCCTAACCTGTGCATGTACGCACGCGCCCATGCAGATGCAAATGTTAGGTCGGGTTACAACCCGACCGCGAACGGACACCGTGGAAGTCGTCCCTGCGATTGTCGGCCCTCCAGTGGATTGCGGACGGCTGGGGCCGGCCGTCCCTACCGTTGTATTTTTCGTGGTAGGGTCGGCTTGCCGAGCCGACCGAAATGTCCAGACGCATGAGGCCATGTGTGTCTGGCACAAAAAATCGGGGACACAAGACAGAAAGAACCGGACGCATAGGGCCATGCGTTTCTGGGGTTGGAAATGGCTGCCGGATTCAGACGCGCAAAGCTGTGCAGGGGTTAGAGTGCAAGCTGCATCAATCCCAGATGCGATACGGGATCACAGTGCGTTCGAGCTGGGTGCTACAACGTGGACATTTGCCTGGGTCGCGCCACGGCTCGATTCTGTGTGTGCCAGATTTCGGACAGCGCAGGTTGAAGTGGACCCAACGGAACTTTTTCGCGAGACTCACAAAAAGTCGGTTTTGCAACGAACTGGCGTCTGGGATTTTCTCGTGTACAGTTAACAGTCTGGGCCGGAGCTGGTTGTCAGATGAACCCGGTTGTTGCGGTTCAACTGCAACACGCACACGTGTTGGCACATCGTGCAACGCTTTACAGTCGTAGCAGATAATTGTCTGCACCCAGCAGTGAAACCCTGCATCTGCGCCGCCCGCGACCACTGCACGGTAATGGCACCTCGGGCATTCAAACATGTACGACCGGCCCATCGGCTGTGTTACGGTTCAAACCAAGGCTGGCCATGCAAAAATAAAATGGAGCGAGCGAAGGGATTTGAACCCTCGACATTCACCTTGGCAAGGTGACGCTCTACCAGACTGAGCTACGCTCGCTTTTTGCAGACGGCCAAAAATTACTACAACTTGCCCATGGTTGGCAAGACCTGTTTTTGGCGGGCGAACCCGCAGCCAAAGCGCACCAAGGCACACCAAAATCCCGGTCCGCGCTTTACGCAACTAAAGCAGTCTCTGTGTGCATCCGGCTGGAACTAGCCGGAGTTGCAACATGTGCGCAGTTTGGTTAGTTTGGGCACCAGAATGAACTTGGACAGGTTTACCGACAGATCACAAGCGGCGCTGGTTGAGGCGCAGGCAATTGCAACGCGCAATCAGCACCAGGCAGTTGATGTTGAGCACTTGGCACTTGCGTTGATCGAACATAAGGAAGGTCTTGTGCCGCGCCTGTTCGAGAAAGCACAAGTCTCGCCTGAGTTGCTCCGTGCAAAGCTCGAGAATGAAATTGCCAAACTACCCCGTGTAAGCGGCGACACTGCTGTCGGCCAGGGCGTGTACGTGACGCACAGGCTAAATCAGCTTCTGGTCAGAGCCGCAGACCAGGCGCGCCGGCTCAAGGACGATTACGTGTCTGTCGAGCACATTGTGCTGGCGATGTTTGATGAACCGGCCAACTCGGCGATCGGCAAAATTTTCAAGGAACTCGGCATCAGCAAAAATGACTTCTTGAAGGCACTCAACGAGGTACGCGGGCATCAACGTGTCACTAGCCCGAACCCTGAAGCGACCTACGAAGCACTCGAAAAATACGGGCGCGACCTAACGCGGTTGGCAGCACAAAACAAGTTGGACCCCGTTATCGGCCGTGATGCCGAGATTCGGCGTTGTGCGCAGGTGCTCTCGCGTCGGACCAAGAACAATCCGGTGCTCATTGGCGAGCCTGGTGTGGGCAAAACAGCGATTGTTGAGGGGTTGGCCCGCCGAATAGTTGCCGGTGATGTACCAGACAGCCTCAAGAACAAACGCATTGTTGCGCTTGACCTCGGCGCACTGATAGCCGGCGCAAAGTACAGAGGTGAATTTGAAGAACGGCTCAAGGCAGTGCTGCATGAGGTCGCCCGCGCACAAGGCCAGGTCATACTGTTCATCGACGAGATCCACAACGTTGTTGGTGCCGGTAAAGCCGAAGGGGCACTTGACGCGGGTAATATGCTCAAGCCGATGCTGGCCCGCGGCGAACTGCATTGCATCGGCGCGACCACATTGGACGAGTACAGGAAATACATCGAGAAAGACGCCGCGCTGGAGCGGCGGTTCCAGCCTGTCTTGGTAAACGAACCTAGCGTCGAAGACACAATCAGCATCCTGCGCGGGCTGCGTGAGCGGTACGAGCTGCACCACGGCGTGCGCATCCAAGACGCAGCGCTTGTGGCTGCAGCGCAACTTTCGCATAGGTATATCTCCGACAGGTTCCTGCCGGACAAGGCAATTGATCTGATTGACGAGGCTGCAGCCAAGCTGCGTACCGAGATGGAATCAATGCCCGAGGAACTCGAAAGTCTCGAACGCCGGCTCATGCAGCTTGAAATCGAGCGTGAAGCGTTGCGCAAAGAAAAAGACCTGGCATCAAAAGAACGACTTGCAGCGCTTGAGAAAGACCTCGCCGAACTCAAAAGCCAGCGCGACACTCTCAAAGCCCAATGGCAACAGGAAAAAAGTCTAATTGCAGACATCCAAAAACTGCGCGAAGCACTCGAGGTTGCACGCAATGAAATGGAACAAGCCGCGCGGCGCAGTGATCTTGGTCGCGTGGCCGAGTTTAAGTACGGCAAAATACCCGCCCTGGAAAAGCAGTTGAAAGAGCTCGAAACAAAAGCAACGGACACAAAGAACGGACCACGCCTGTTGCAGGAAGAAGTTACCCCCGACGAAGTTGCCGAGGTAGTATCCCGGTGGACAGGCATACCGGTGAGCCGGCTTTTGGAGGGCGAAAGAGAAAAATTGCTACGCTTGGACGAAATCTTGCACAGGCGTGTCGTTGGGCAGGACGAAGCCGTTCAAGCTGTTGCAGACGCAGTCGTCCGCGCGCGTTCAGGGCTCAAAGACCCGAAGCGCCCGATCGGCTCGTTCATTTTCCTTGGGCCGACCGGGGTTGGCAAAACCGAGCTTGCGCGTGCTCTTGCTGAGGCACTGTTCGACACCGAGGAAAACATGGTGCGCATAGACATGAGCGAGTACATGGAAAAACACGCCGTGTCGCGCTTGATCGGTGCGCCTCCGGGCTACGTTGGTTACGAAGAAGGCGGGCAGTTGACCGAGGCCGTCCGCCGGAAACCGTACAGCGTCATTTTGTTCGACGAAATCGAAAAAGCACATCACGACGTATTCAACGTGCTGTTGCAAATTTTGGACGATGGCAGGCTCACGGATAGTCAGGGTCACACGGTTGACTTCCGTAACACGATCATCATCATGACGAGCAACATCGGCAGTCCGCTGCTGTCCGATGGCGTAATTGAAGGGGGCGAAATACCCGAGCGCGTGCGGAGCCAGGTCATGGCTGAGCTGCGCCGGCATTTCAGGCCGGAGTTCCTCAATCGCGTGGACGAGATTGTTTTGTTCAAGCCGCTTACGCTCGACGACATTAAAAGGATTGTTGACCTGCAACTTGCGCTACTGCGCCAACGGCTGGCCGAGCGCCACATCGAACTGGAGCTGACCGATCCCGCCAAAGAACACATCGCACGCGAGGGGTACGACCCGGTGTACGGTGCACGGCCGCTCAAGCGGTTCATCCAACGCCACATCGAAACACCGCTCTCACGCAAGCTCATCGCAGGCGCAATCACCGACAACAGCCGGGTGCAGGTTGATCTGCGCAAAGGTGAACTGGTATTCACAAAAGTGTAAAGCCGAATTGCATTTGCGGGTGTCTGGCGCCCAAAGCCAACCCAAGTAGTCCGCGACTGCAGCCACGAAAACCATGCCGGCGGGGCTGGAACCCCAGCTGACCGCAAAACATTCACGTTGAACCCGATTTTCGAGCTCGGGGAAGCAGCTCAAAGGCTCTGGGCTTCGGTAGCATACAACACGAGGTTAACCATGCGGGTGACGATGCAACAACGCGTGCGGTTTTTCGAGGCCGTGTGCGAGCATAAATGGTTCGTCGGCCAGTACCTCGAGGGTTGGGCCTTCGCGCACAAGCCGACCCTGGTCAAGCACAAGCACGCGATTGCACAGGTCAACCACAAGCTCAAGATCGTGCGTGGCGACAAGTTTTGTGCCTGGCAACGTTTGCAAGAGCCGCTTAAACTCGCGCCGGCCACGCGGGTCAAGACCACCGGTTGGTTCATCCAGGACTAGCACGGCAGGTTTACACGCTAGCACGCCGGCCAAGCATACGCGGCGTTTTTCGCCTTGGCTAAGCCGATGCGGTTGGCGGTGCTCGAATCCTTCGAGGCCAACCATCCGGAGACACGACTGCACAAGTGTATCCAGCTCGGGTCCATCTGCTCCCAACTGGCGCGGCCCAAACGCAACGTCGTCAAAAACAGTAGCTGCGATCAATTGGTCATCTGGGTCCTGGAATAAGAGCCCAACCCGTTGCCTAATGCGATCCACTGTGTTGTGTGTAAGCGGGTCGCCTGCGATCCAGACCTGCGGTTGCTCGGGCAGTCGCTCGGGCAATAACCCGTTTAAATGCAACAGCAACGTTGACTTGCCCGCACCGTTGGGGCCAAGCACACCCACGCACTCGCCCTGCGCCACTGCAAACGTGATGTTATCAAGCGCGCGTTGGTTGCTCGGGTACGAATACGATAGATGCTTAACTTCAATTGCTGGATTCATTTCCACCCCCGCGCACACATGGCAAGATAGATTCGTTCGGCGCGGTCTGCCGCACGCACAAATAACCGCGCAGCAACACCGGCGGCATTGCGCCACACGACAAGGCGCCGGCGCGAAAACGTGCGACTCGTACGCGCGCGTTGCATACGGACGGATTCTTCCACCAAAACCGGCAAATACCGGTACATTAATGCAAGCGTTGTCAGAAGCGGCCCGGGCATCCGCAAGCGCCGCAACACGCCCAAGAGCTCGTGGAATGGTGTTGTATAGCCAAGCAGCAGCATCGCCAAAACACACAGATTGCTCTTTATTAATACCGCGTAAAAGACAGGTTTAGCCTCTGGTCTAAACAATGCCAAAACCGCCACCCCGACAATAAACGGCTCAACAATGGCCAGGCGTTTCAGTGCGAACAAAACCGGCATGCGCGCCAGCAACCAAACGACGGCCAGGACAATGCCTGGCAAAAGATAAAATATGTGAGGCCGACGCGGCCCGAGCGCAGTGCCAAGCACAAGCAGCATCGTTACAGTAAGCTTCAACGCTGCGTCAACCGTCTGCAGGCGCTTTTTTTTCGCTGTTGTTACACCGGCTCCAATCATTTCAAACCCAAACACAATGTGCATGCGCAGCCTTGATCGCAACCGAGCAAAGGCGTTGCATAACGCACACGAACGACAAGCTAGTCGAAACCCAAATCGCTTCGCAACTTTGCTGGTTGTTTAAATTGCGTGTTCGAACATCAGACAGACCAAAAAACTGCTGGTGCCGGCTGCAGCCGATGTTGCGTACGGTTACCCGGCGGGTTTGCACTTGCATATGGTGAAATTTGTTTGGTTATCATCCGCTCGCATGCTTTTGCGTGTAGCCCCGGACGGAGCGTCGTAGCAGCACAACCTTGGAACAGGCCGAAGAATGATCTTGGGCAGCCGGTGTAAGCCGGGGACATTAAACATCAGCTCGGCTAAAGATGAACATCGAGATAATCGTTGTGGGTGGTGGTATTGTCGGTCTCAGCACCGCGTGGCAGTTGCTGCAAAAAAAACCGGTCCTGCGACTGTTATTGCTTGAGAAGGAAACAGCACTCGGGCAACACCAAACCGGTCACAACAGCGGTGTGCTCCATGCCGGTCTTTACTACAGGCCTGGCTCTGCAAAGGCGCAGCTGGCTGTGCAAGGCCTGCAGCAAATGGTTACGTTTTGTCGGCAGCACGGTGTTCCATTCGAGCAATGCGGCAAGATCGTGGTTGCAACCAGCCAAGATGAACTGCCGCGACTCAATGCCCTGTTCCAACGTGGCTTGGAGAACGGTCTGCTCGGCTTGCAGCGGTTGACCCGGGAACAGATCAATGAACTTGAACCGCACGCAGCCGGTATTGCAGCTGTCCATGTACCACAGGAAGGGATAGTTGATTATGGGTTGGTAGTGGCTAAGTTGGGCGAGCTAATCCAGCAAGCAGGCGGCCAAATCCGGTGCAACGCGCGTGTTGAGCGGATTACACACCAAACCAACGGTTGGGTTGTTGAAACAACCGCAGGTGAATTCCACGCAAAATTTGTTGTTACATGTGCAGGCCTGCATGCCGACAGGCTGGTACGTGCTGCAGGGCGAAACCCGCCGATAAAAATCGTACCGTTCAGGGGTGAATACTACAAGGTCCGCCACGACCGACAGTATCTAGTGCGTAACTTGATCTATCCGGTGCCTGACCCGAAGTTCCCGTTTCTTGGCGTGCATTTCACACGGCTGATCAAAGGTGGGATCGAGGTCGGGCCAGACGCCGTGCTCGCTTTTGCGCGCGAAGGCTACAGTTGGCAGGACGTGAACCTGCGCGACCTGGGCGAGTCACTTCTTTTTCCTGGGTTGTGGCGGTTTATTGCAGCACATCCTGGCATGTGCGCCTCCGAAATCTGGACCTCGCTTTCCAAAGTTGCGTTTTGCAAGCGCCTACAAAAGCTCGTGCCCGAAATCACTCCTGCCGACCTCGAGCCGGGCGGCGCAGGCGTGCGCGCCCAGGCCATGCGATCCGACGGTACGCTGGTCGAGGATTTCATGTTCGACGAAGGACACGGTTTCTTGCATGTGCTGAACGCACCGTCGCCTGCTGCAACAGCAGCTCTTGCCATCAGCGAAAGGATAGCTGAACGTGTGCTGGCGCAACTGTCGTAGTTAGTCTGTGTGTGTGTGGAGTGTTATAGCTGCGTTTGTAAAGATGCGGTTCTTCGAGCAACCGACTCGTTCGGCGGTCTCACAAGCTGCGAAACCCACTGAAGCGGCTCACTGATTTAGCCGGGCCGGTGTTCAACAGGTTGAAGCACAATGCCAACTAAAAGGCGGTAAACACACGGCTTTGTGTCCACAACAACCCTCCCAAATTTTGAAATGCACCTATACTACCGAATCGCGCATGGCGATGGTGGTTTACCGGGGCGACGGAGCACGAAACTTCATCTGCCGCCAAAATTCCAGCAGCACAATAAAACGCGAATCACGCTCGTACATCGGCTCATTGTTTTATGTCGGCTCAGTTCTACTGCACATGGGTGGCGCCGCAGCCGGTGTTTTCATAAACCGGATGGGTTATCCAAAAATGTCCATTGAAGACGGAATTTGCGCGCCAAATGCGCCGCAAGTGCTTTGACACCGAACGTTTCAGTAGCGTAATGGCCTGCGTACATAACGTTAATCCCGAGTTCTTCAGCAACACTAAACGTCCAATGTGGCCCTTCGCCGGTTACGAACGTGTCTATGCCCGCTGCGGCTGCGCGGCGCAGTTCAGCGCCTGCGTTGCCCGTAACAACCCCAATGCTGCGACAAACTTTCGGTCCTGCACTGAGCACAATTGGCGGTCGGCCAGTTACATGCTCCAATCGTTTCGTTAGCTCGGCTCGGGTTAAGTTTGCTTTTGCCTTGAACCCGATTGGCTGTCCGTGCTCTTCGAAAAATGGCTTGGTGTGTCTTAGCCCCAGTGCAATGCACAGTTGCGCGTTGTTGCCAAGCCGCGGGTGCGCGTCAAGTGGCAGATGCGAGGCGTAAACTGCAACGTTGTGTTCGATTAACGACCGTAACAGCATGAACCTTTTTGCGCGCCAAGGCACCGTTGCCGACCAGAACAATCCATGGTGCACAATTAACAGGTCTGCGCCGGACTCGACTGCTAGTTTGACCGTGCCAAGGTTAAGGTCCACGGCAGCACCAACGCGACTGACAGTGCCGCCGTTCTCAAGCTGCAACCCGTTTACTGCTCCGTCGTAATCCCTGAATTGTGCAGTGCGCAACAGCCTGTCGCAGTAATTGACAATTGCAGCAAGTCGAACCATTGCCATGCGCTCAACCAACCAGAACTTTGGCAGTGTGCAAAGCCTGAAAAACAGCCGCTTTATGAATGCGCCCACCACTTGGCAGGGTGCAAGCTTGTATGTGGCCGGGTAGGCTAAACAGTTGCGTAGCACAGACAGTTGCGGCAATGTTTGCAACGCATGGCCGACGATAAATTGTCAGTGTCAACTTTGCGATTCGACCGCGCCGAATTGACGCGGTTGGCATGGGCATTTGTCGTTTCGGTGCTTTTGCATGCGTGTTGTTTCGGCGGGTACAAGCTCGGCGCAAAACTGCACATCTGGGAAACAATTAAACTGTCTGCGTTGGCCGATCCGGTCAGGCAAACGTTGGCTAAACTTGTCGGACAACAACCCGTCTTGACTGAATCACCTGCATTACGCGATGTACCGCTTGTATTTGTTGATGTGAATCCGGCCGTTGCAAGCGCAGAACCGCCTAAAACTGCAAAATACTATTCCGACAGACACTCGGTTGCTGCGAATCCGGATGCCGATAAGGTCACAGGCGTGCCAAAGATAGACGGCTCGCAAACACTTGTCCCGAAAACCGAAGACGTACCTCGTGCGCAACCTGTACCTTTGGCACCACTGCCGACTTTGATTCCCGAACCAGCTCAATTACCTCAGGCAAAACCAGAGCCAGCACACCCACCGGGTGATCTGGTCATGGCCAAACCGCAGGTCGGCCCCGACCAAACAACAACTCAGCCAGCGCAGACACGGCCTAGAACATTACGCGAGGCACTTGCACGGGCTGAGCAACGCACAGGTATCGCAGGCCAGAAAATGAAGCAGGACGGCGGTGTCAGACGTCGCGCACTTGAATCATCGCTTGATGTGATGGCACTGCCGTTTGGTGCCTACGACAGGGCGGTTGTTGAGGCGGTACAAAACCGTTGGTATTACTTGCTTGACAGCGGCGATTTTGCGCGTGAACGAACAGGCAAGGTTGTGCTCGAGTTCAACCTCACCTATGACGGCCGCGTCACAGATATGAAAGTTGTCGAAAACACCGTCAACGAACTTTTATGTTTGCTCTGTCAAAAAGCGATTCTTGATCCGGCGCCGTACCCACGTTGGCCGACCGAGATGCGGCGTATGATCGGTTCAGATACACGGCATGTGCGGTTCACTTTTTACTACGACTAACCACAGCGCCATGGAAATGACACCTACAAAAGCTTTTGGGCTAAACAACTTCATATGGAAACGCTCGTTTACGCACTGCTCATAGCGACATCGATTGTTGGTCTGACATTTATAATCGAACGCGCCTTTGCATTGCGCTGGCACAGAGTTTTACCCCCTGAAGTCGAAGCCGCTGTGCAATCGTGCAGGACCCGGCAGGATGTACCGATGCTGCGCCGGGTGTGCGAAAAACATCCTTCGCCTTTAAGCCGGCTGCTGTTGCTTGCAGCAGATCATCTGGATTGGCCAAAGGCGGACAACGAAGACGCGCTCCAGACACAGGCAAGGCGCGAGATCGTGCGGCTCGAACGCGGGCTGGTTGTGTTGGAGGTCATCGTTGGAATTGCGCCATTGCTCGGTCTTGTTGGCACAATTGCGGGCATGATGGCCTTGTTCCGCAACGTCGGCCAGACCGGCCTTGGCGACGCAATGCAACTTGCCAGGGGGATTTCATTGATCCTAAACGCAACGCTCATCGGGCTTTTGATTGCGATTCCGTCGCTGATCTTCTGGAGCTATTACACAAAAAAGGTCGAAATGTTGACCGTTGAGCTTGAAACAATGTGCGCCGAGTTCATCCGGCGCCAGTACAGCAAGGATTAACGGGTGCCATGCGGTTTTTCATTCGCAAACGCAGACAAACACCCTCTGTGATCATCGTGGCACTGATCGACGTGTTGATTGTGCTGTTGATCTTTCTGATGGTCACAACAACATTCAGGCAGCAACCTGCGCTGCGGCTTGCGCTACCTGAATCCGCCCAGGCACAAAAACCCGGCGCAAGCGAAGCCGCGCCGCTTGTGGTATCCATTGACGAAAAAGGCGCACTGTGGCTCGGGCATGAGCCGCGGCCGGTCACAGCCGAACGGCTCAAGTCAGAATTGCTTGCGCGTGCGGAGAAAAATCCTGAAATCAAACTAGCCATCAGCGCAGATAAAAACGCGCCCTTCGGGCAGGTTATCAAGGTCATGGACGCCGCCAAAGCAGCCGGCATAAAAACCGTTAACGCATACACAAGAGAAACCTCTGACAGGACCGTTCAGTAAGCACCACGCCGGTTTTAAGCGATCGGTTTCGAGGATGCCGACGTATGCTCCGAGCCTGCACTTGTTGAATGGACCCACTGCGATTTTGGGGGTTCCCGTGCGCGCCACGATTTAGAAAGGTTAGCCCTAGCGCGAAGCTTTTTTGCGTACCTGCTTGGTGCTCTTGGTGCGGCCCGACGACTTACGGTCCTGCTGGTTCTTAAGCAGGCTCATCACAGCACTGCACAGTTGCTCAACTTCGTATGGTTTAGGAAGGAAAAAATCCGGTTTAATTGGTGAATCGGCAAACACCTCCGGACCAACAGTTCCACTGACGAGTATGACTTTCTGACCTGGATTTAGCTCTTTGCACCTTGCGACCAGCTCAAGGCCGTTGATCTTGTGCATGGCATAGTCGGTAATGACAAGCTCAGGTTTGCGGTCTGCGGTTGCAAAATGCCGAAGCGCATCGTTCGGGTCGCGGAATGTCTCAACTTGAAATCCCAAGGGTGCCAAAATCACACAAGCCAACTGCAACAGCATCGGCTCATCATCCACAACGTAGATCAACGGTTTAGCGCTCTTGGATTTTTTTGCGCCAGGTGTGACAGTGCTCCTCGTAATTCTGTTCACTTTTAGAGCTTAGCATCCGTCGGCCTTTTTTGCAAGGATGTCGGCAGTTCGAAAATTCATACAAAGCCGCTGCTCGCTACGTTGCAGAGCGGGCCGGTTTCTGTTACCAATGCCGGCGCGATGAATGATTCTGTTCCGTATCTTGACTTGCAGGCGCAGTTGCGTCCGCTGCGCGCAGAGCTTGAGGCTGCAATCGGTCGGGTGCTTGACAATTGCACTTTTTGCCTCGGCCCAGAGGTCGCAGCATTCGAGAACGAGTTTGCACAGGCCATCGATGTTCGACACTGTGTAGGGTTAAACAGCGGTACATCGGCTCTGCACATCGCAATGCGTGTTTTGGGAATAGGCCCAGGAGACGAGGTCATTACCACGCCTTTTACGTTTGTGGCAACGAGCTGGGCAATATCTTACGTCGGCGCCCGGCCTGTGTACGCAGACATCGAAGAACGTACATTCAATCTCGATCCGTACCTGGTCGAGCGCGCGATAACACCGCGGACAAAAGCGATCCTAACAGTTCACCTATACGGGCACCCTTGCGATCTGGATGCACTTGGAGAAATCTGCCGCAAACACAACCTCGCCCTCGTTGAAGACGCCGCTCAAGCGCACGGTGCTAAGTTCAAAGGCAGACACGCCGGTACATTTGGTGAAATCGGCTGTTTCAGTTTTTACCCGACAAAGAACCTTGCTGCTTGCGGCGAAGGGGGTGCAATGGTAACAAACAACGACGCACTGGCAGCTCGCGCGCGTGCATTACGTGATCATGGCTCAACGAAACGCTATTACCACGACGAGCTCGGGTATAACTACAGAATGGAAGGGATCCAAGCCGCCGTTTTGCGAGTTAAACTTAAGCACTTGGCACGTTGGAATACCGCCCGTCGGCGCATTGCACAACGGTACAATGAACTGCTGGCAGACACACCGCTGCAATTGCCGTGTGAAATGCCAGACTGCGAAAGCGCATGGCACCTTTATGTAGTGCGCCATCCTAAAAGGGATCAATTGCGCCAGTATCTCGAAACGCATGGCATTGGCTGCGCGATGCATTATCCGTTGCCGTTGCATTTGCAAAAGGCCTATGTGCACCTGGGTTACAAACCCGGCGATTTGCCAGTGGCAGAACGTGCCGCACGCGAATGTCTGTGCCTGCCGATGTATCCCGAGCTAACAGACGCGCAAATCGAGCGCGTGGCACGCACAGTGAAGGAATTTTTTGCAACCTGTGGTGCAGTGTGAATGCAGTCACACCCGTACTTTGGCACCGGCATCAAGCTGCGTTAACCGGATTGCGTTGTAGTTCCTTGCGCATGTAGGGCCAGGCACCGTAAAGTCAACTTATGCCGCAGGCAGACTTTGTCCATCTGCACGTGCACAGCGAGTATTCGCTGTTGGACGGTGCGTGTCGTGTGGATCGGCTGGTGGCAAAGGCAGCCGAATTAAAATTTCCCGCGCTTGCAATCACCGACCACGGCGTGCTGTACGGTGTAATAGATTTTTACAAGCGCGCACGTGAGGCTAAAATAAAGCCAATCTTAGGTTGCGAGTTGTATGTTGCACCCGGCAGCAGATTCGAGAAAAAAACGGCCACAGGCGGCCGCGATGTGTATCACCACCTTGTTGTACTCGCTAAAGACAGCACCGGCTACAAAAACCTGATCAAGCTTGTCACGGCAGCACACCTGGAGGGGTTCTATTACAAACCGCGTGTTGACAAGGAACTGCTTGCGGCGCATCGGCACGGGTTAATTGTGTTGTCGGGCTGTCTGGCGAGTGAAATACCTGAGCTAATTCAAAAAGACCAGCTCGACAAAGCACGCGATGTGATTGATTGGTTCAAGCAAACTTTTGGGCCGGAAAATTTTTATCTCGAATTGCAAAACCACGGTGAACCCGAGGAAACCAAAGTAAACCGACAGCTCGTAATCTGGGCCAAGGAGTTCGGACTGAAACTCGTTGCCACAAATGACGTGCACTACATCGAACGGCACCATTCGCATGCACATGATTGCTTGGTATGCATTGGCACCCAAACCACACTCAATGATCCGAAGCGGTTGAGTCTCAATTATGCCCCCGAGCAATACCACCTGCGAACCGCTGTTGAAATGAAACAATTGTTTGCCGAGGTGCCAGAGGCAATCCGTAATACACTCGAAGTAGCCGAAAAATGTAACCTCGAGATCGAGTTCGGCAGACTGCATTTTCCAGTGTTCCATCCGCCGGAAGGCCATACGCGTGAAAGTTTCCTGCGTCAGTGGCTCGTGGAGGGATTGCACAAGCGCTACACGATCCGCGCACGTCTGGAAGATAAAGAGTTTGTCGTCGAGGGGGTTGACGACCCGACCCGGCTGCCACCACTCCAGACCGACGGCGCCGCCGGCCTCACCGAAGACACGGTCCAAAGCAGGCTCAAGGTCGTCATGGACAGGTTGCGAACTGAACTCGGTGTGATCGAGATGACCGGCTTTGTTAGTTATTTCCTTGTTGTAGGTGACTTTGTCCGGTACGCACGCAGCCGCGGTATCTCGTGCGGCGCACGTGGTTCTGCGGCGGGGTCGCTTGTAACTTATTTACTCGAAATTTCGAAGGTTGACCCAATCAGATACGGGCTGTTGTTCGAACGGTTTCTTAACCCGGAACGAATTAGTCCGCCTGACATAGACATTGATTTCGACGACGACCGCCGCGCCGAGGTCATCGAGTACGTACGCAACAAGTACGGGCGCGATTGCGTGGCCCAGATAATAACCTTCGGCACCATGGGCGCAAAATTGGCCGTGCGCGACGTCGGGCGCGCCATGGGACTGAGCTATAGTGATTGCGACCGGCTCGCCCGGATGATACCGGCCGAGTTGAACATTACACTTGAGAAAGCACTGAAAAAATCGCCCGAGCTTAAACGCGCCTATGATACTGAGCCGACCACACGCGAGTTAATTGACACTGCGATGATCCTCGAAGACATCGTGCGCAACGCATCTGTGCACGCTGCCGGGGTGGTTATAGGCGATCAACCGCTGGTCAATCTTCTGCCGCTTAAAGCCGACGAAGACGGCACAATTGTCACCCAGTACGCCATGGGCCCGGTGGGCGATCTGGGCCTGTTGAAGATGGATTTTCTCGGGCTGAAAACTCTGACTGTGATCCGTAACACGTGCCAGATGGTCAAGGCAACCAAGGGGGTCGAAATCGAAATTGACAATATACCGCTTGATGATCCGAAAACGTATGAGTTGTTAAATCGCGCGCAAACATTGGGTGTGTTCCAGCTCGAATCCAGCGGCATGCGCGATTTGTGTCGCAGGTTCAATGTTACCTCCATTGAGCACATCATAGCCTTGATTGCACTATACCGGCCCGGGCCGATGGAGCTGATCCCGGATTTTATCCGCCGCAGGCACGGCCAGGTGGAGATTACGTATGAACATCCCTTGTTGGAGCCGATCTGCCGTGAAACCTACGGCATAATGGTTTATCAAGAGCAAGTCATGCAGGCTGCTCAAGCTCTGGCAGGTTATACACTCGGCCAAGCCGATATCTTGCGGCGAGCAATGGGCAAAAAATTGCCCGAGGAAATGGCCAATCAACGCGCAAGTTTCGTTGAAGGCTGCAAACGCACAAACCGCATTCCCGAACCGAAAGCGCACCGCATTTTCGACCTGCTCGAGAAATTCGCCGGGTACGGCTTCAACAAATCACACGCTGCAGCCTACGCAATCATTGCCTACCAAACAGCGTACCTGAAAGCAAATTATCCGGTCGAATTCCTCTGCGCAATGATGACCAGTGACATGGCCGACACCGCCAAACTCGCGCAATACGTCAGTGAAGCTCGGGAGTTTGGCATCGAAGTGCTGCCCCCAGATGTGAACGAGAGCCAGATGTATTTTGCGCCAAGCCAACCTAGATCAAGCACAGCCACCCGCGGCGCAATAAGGTTCGGCCTCGCAGCCATCAAAGGCATCGGCCAGGCCGCCGTTGATGCTATCATCAGCGTGCGCAACGAGGCTGGCAAATTCAAATCATTGGCAGATCTGTGCCAACGCGTTGACACTCGAGCAGTCAACCGCAAAGTGCTTGAAGCGCTCGTCAAGAGTGGCGCCTGCGATTGTTTCGGTCAAACACGCGCAACACTCTTTGCGCAGATTGACCATGCACTGGCGCGCGCCGCTAGCATCGCAGCCGACAGACTGCGCGGCCAAAGCTCGCTGTTCGGCGGGCTCGAAGAAGACACCGCACCAATGCCAGAGTCATTGTCAAACCTGCCCGAATGGCCGCCAAATGAATTGCTCGCTTATGAAAAGGAACTACTCGGGTTTTATTTTACCGGGCACCCACTTGCACCGTACGCAAGTCTGCTCGAACAATATGGACTGGCGAGTACTGCAACATTAGCCGATCTGCCCAACCGCACACTGACACGCATCGGCGGCCTCGTCACAGCCGTTCAATACGGTATATCCAAGAAAACATCCAAACCGTACCTGATCGCAACACTCGAAGACCTCGCAGGCGCTGTGCAGGTCCTGTTCATGAACGACGCATACAGCCAGGCACGCGAGGTTGTAAAACCAAATGCAGCCATTATGGTCATTGCCGAGGTAAACGTAGCTGAAGACAAACCAAAACTCTTTGCCCACGAAGCGCTTTCCTTGGACGAAGCACCCGCAAGATTCACAAAATGCGTCACCGTGCACCTGGATACTGCAAAACTCACAACCGAACAACTCGAACAATTGCACGAAATTGTCTCTGCCCACCCTGGACAATGCACGCTTGTACTGCATTTCATGCAGGCGAACGGCACACCAGCCGCCATCCGCGCAGGCGAACAGTTCCGAGTCAAACCGTCACGGCAGCTCCAAGAAGCAATCGAACGACTGTTAGGCCCCGGCGCGTACGAACCCAAAATTGACACTGCGCTTGCACCCCGGCCGATCCGCCGTACCGAGCGCAACGGCACACCTCAAAAATCCGACAACGGACCAGGTTGGTAACAGCCGACACTTGTCCTCTCAACCCAAGAACTTCACCAAGACACTTTCAGCATGG